>Ga0209906_100148_pt1 | contig 79460 bp, 73 predicted proteins | sample FECB24metaG_FD_188303 | JGI IMG/M metagenome (GOLD analysis project Ga0209906, IMG submission 188303) | Cyanobacterial communities from the Joint Genome Institute, California, USA from Joint Genome Institute, California, USA - FECB-24 metaG... ... | reverse complement strand
AACGGCTCCGCGCAAGCGCCCGCCGCTTCACCCGCCCAGCAGGGCAAAACCACCGCCGGAAACGAACTCAGAAATGGATAAATCTTGGGGGCAACGTCATGGGCGATGAAGGCCGAGATGACGGCCCATCTCGTGACCGACGCCCTCATCATGGCGATCTGGCGCCGAGGCAAGCCCGACAGCCTGCTCCATCACTCGGACCAGGGATCGCAATATACAAGCGAGCAGTTCCCGCGCCTGATGGCCGACCATGGCATCACCTGCTCGATGAGCCGGTCGGGCAACGTCTGGGACAATGCCGCGATGGAGAGCTTCTTCTCGTCGCTCAAAACCGAACGCACCGCGCGCAAGGTCTACAGGACAAGGGACGACGCCAGGGCGGATGTGTTCGATTACATCGAGCGCTTCTACAACCATCGACGACGGCACTCGACACTGGGTTATCTGAGCCCCGTCGAGTTCGAGGAGAGAGCTATGTTAGCTTAATTGGGTGTCCGAAAAACCGGCAGCAGGCCGCTTAAATCTGGCCCTCTGGAAGACGGCGAAATGGCGCCCCTCAGATATCCTGCGGCACGAGGGCATGAACGAGCCGGAATGGCAGATCGTGATTGACCGCATCAGCGCCTTTATCGCGAAGCGCGCTCTCGCCAAGGACATCGGAACAAACCGCCTGCAGTGCGGACGCGTTGTGACCCGTAACGAGAACGATCCAATCGGCGACTGCATCGGCACCTCGGATCTTCTGCTCCCGCGTGGGAGCAGCCTCCGGCGTTTCCGTGCGCAGAAGGTGCGCTCCCGTGACACCAACCCTATCTGGCAGATCGGCCAGAACCGACCGGAGGTATGCTTCGAGACCGTCCTGATCACCGCTGTGCGGCGACAGTCTGGTCGTGAACATGTAAGTGGCTACGCCGCGGCCGTAGCTCGCCAGAACGCGACACTGGCTCCGCACCATGTCACGGTGAAGCGGCATCATCGCCGTCGACCAGGGTGTCGGGTTGTTCAGGCGCTCCAGATACGCCGGAGCCACCAGGGTTTCATAAGTGGCAAGCTCGTAGATGACAAAGAACGCCCCAGAATTCTCGCCCTGCCAACGCGAGCCCCGGTTAAAGCCTGGGATGCCAAGACGCTCCGGGAGGTGTTCCTTGGAATGCCATTCGTTGAACTCGCCCAGATGGGCTTCCGAGACATTCCACCACATTGCAACTGCTGCTTTTCCCAAGAGCGCCATAGCGTGTCGATCCTCATTTGTCGTGTAGACGGACATGTTCCGCCGTTATGTGTTTTTCCGCTGCATGTTTGGCCGCTAGATATCCGAAGACGATTCCGGGGCCGAGCGTGATCCCGGGGCCGGGATAGACGCCACCCATGATCGACTGCATATCGGAGCCGATTGCGTATAGGTTTTCGACGGGCGTGCCGTCCTCGCGCAAGACACGCGCTTCGGCGTCGGTGACGAAGCCCTGTGCGCTGCCAATGTCGCATGGGTACAGCCTGACAGCGTAGAAGGGAGGCGTTTCGAGGGATCCCAGCGTCGGGTTGGGTCCGTGCGCTGGGTCGCCGTTTGCCCGTTGATAGACGGTCGACCCACGACCGAACTCGGGATCGACACCGCTCGCCGCATAGTCCGACATCCGCGCCAAGGTAAGACGGAGATTCGCGGCATCGATGCCCAGACTTTCCGCCAGTTCGCTTACCGTCCGACCCTCGACGACATAGCCCGATGCAAGGTATCGCTTCAGGCCGCGCGCGCCCGGCCTTACCATGCCGAGGCCGTACTTGTTGATCGCGGCCTGGTCGGCGATCAGGAAGGCGGGGATCGTCGAGCCCTCCTCGTCGCGCTCGATCATCGTTGCGCCGAACAAATGATACGAGATGCTCTCGTTGACGAAGCGGTTGCCGTCGCGGCCCACGCAGACGGTACCCGGCTTGCTGCGGTCAAACACGAAGTGAGGGAATACCGCGAGCGACCCGTCGTCGCGCCGGTTGACCGAGCAAGGCGCCCAGAAACAGGATTGCCAGGCGTCTCGGCCATGAAAACCGCCGAGTTCCATCGCCATCGCGTGAAGTTCACCCTTTGGCCCTGGGGCGCCCGGTCCGAATGACGGGACTGATGCTGGCACATATCGGGACCTCAGCGGCTCGTTGCCGGCGAAGCCGCCGCTTGCCAGCATGACTCCCCGCGACACCCGAACACGCCGCCTTGCATTTCCCTGTTCGACGACGATGCCTTCGACGACACCGTTTGTCTCGAGAAACTGATCGACCCTTGCATTCGTGGCAATCTCGACGCCCGCCTTGCGTGCCGCCAGCAACAGATTGCCGACGAGTGCATTCCCCATCACAAGCCGGGTGCCGCGACGATGCCGCAGCCGGTCGGCAGCATAGCGTCCGAGAAGTTTCAGCGCATGCAGGAAGGATTTCCTGGAGCGAGTCATCGACAAGAGGCTGGCAATGTCGTCTCGATCCACCATCATCCCGCCAAAGATCGTAAACTCCGGGATCGGCGGACGGACCAGATCAAAATCCTCGCCGAGCAGCCGCCCGTCAAAAGGGATGGGTTCGAGCGCGCGGCCGAATGCCGTCGAGCCCGGGATGTCTGACAGATAGTCGGGATGGAACGGCCGCGCGCGCAACCGCACCCCGGCCTTGTCTTCAAGAAAATCGACCGCATCGGGTCCTGCCGACAGAAATCGGTCCCGCAAGGCGCGCGGCGACCGGTTGCCAACTGCGCGGTCAAGATAGTCAGCGGCCTTTTCGGAATCGTCGTCCACGCCGATCGCCCTTGCGTGCCGCGTATTGGGCACCCACAACGTTCCCGCCGAATAGGCCGACGTGCCGCCGACATGGCCTGTCCGCTCGACGACGAGGACGCGGCAGCCCATCTGCGCTGCCGTTGCAGCGCATGCGAGGCCCGCAGCGCCGGCGCCAAGTACCGCGATGTCGTAGGCGACGTCCTCTGGAAGAGACGCAAGGATTCGGTCGCTCCGCTTCATGCCGTCCTCCGGTCGTCAGCAAGGGGACCCGCCAGCTTGCCGCTGGCGCAGTCGGTGCACGCGGGCGCGGTCAGGCGTGGAACTTCAGACCAACTGCAGCGCGTTCGCGTAGTTGGGCTCCATCTCCGCGATATGGATCCTGAGGATCGCGTCAAGCGAGTGAGCATCCCGCTTGTCCACCGCCTCGACGATGTCCAGGTGTTCCTGGAAGGTCCGCTGGCGGTGAAGCCCCAGCTGGGCGGACATATGGGCGCGCAAGGCGGCGATCCGGCCTGCAACGATGTCGTAGGCTTCCATGAAGAAGTGGTTGCCGCAATGTTCGAAGAAGGCATTGTGGAACCGCGTGTCAGCATTCGCATAGGCAAGCGAGTCGTCATTGTCGCGGGCCTTCACCATCGTCTCGATGGTCTTGGACAGGGACTTCAGCAAGGCGGAAGGCGCGCGTTCCAGCGCGAGTTCGCTGGCCAGAAGTTCCAGTCGCAGCCGGTACTCGACCAGCGCGTGAAGATCCTCCTTCTCGGGGCGGAATACGAAGCTGCCGCGGCGGGGCAGGATAGTGATCAGGCCCTGGAGCTGCAGTATCGTCAAGGCCTCGCGTACGGGTGTTCGGCTGACGTCCATCGCCGCGGCGATCTTCTCTTCCGACAACGCTTCGCCGAGCGAAAGCTCGCGTTTGAGAATCGCTTCCTTCAGCCGTTCGGCCACAGTCACCGCCAAGGACTGCGACCGGCTGATCGGGCTCTTCTTCATCGGGTTGACGTTCTTGTTTGCCTTCAACGCCATCGTCCCAGCCTTCAGTCTCTGACATACCAGATGCAGACATTAGACGAATTGAGTTCATGGTCCAGCCTCCCGCCGACGCTTCGATTGACATACAGTACCTCAAAAGGCAAATTGCGCTCAATTTTGATGGAGGCTTGCTTGACGGGACTGCTTGGACGCGGAGTGCTGGTGAACTGGGGGGGCGTCGTTCCCGAGCAGGAGGACGACTACAACGCCTGGCACAGCATGGAACACATGCCGGAGCGCCTTTCCGTGCCCGGATTCAGGCGCGGCAGGCGAGCGATCGGCGTTGACGGCACGGACGACGACCAGAAGTACTTCATGATGTATGAGGCCGAGTCGGCCGACATATTCGTGTCTGCGCCCTATCTGTCGCGGCTGAACGACCCGACCCCTTGGACGCGCCGAATCCTGTCGGCTTACGTGGCGCCCTCCCGCACGGTGTGCCGCGTTCGGCAAAGTATCGGACGCGGGGTTGGCGGCTGGAATGCGACCGTGCAGTTAGCAACGCCGCTCGCGAAGATCGACTGGCTTCCTGCCATAGCGGAGATCCCCGGCGTGCTCGGCGCACATGTCCTTGATGGCGACACGGCGCTGGGTCAGCAGCCAACAGCGGAGAAGAAATTCCGCGAAAGCCGCGGCGACACCGATCGCACGGTCGCTGCCGCGATCCTCATCGACACCTACGATCATCGTGCAGCCGGCACGGCCCTGCGCGCGACCCTCGACCGTCTCGGCGACACAGCGTCTGGGGCGATCCCCACTGTCTACCAGGTACAGCACGTGATCGTGCCCGACGACGCGCGGTAACCGGCCGTTCGGGGGTGGAAGTATGGGAGTCATGCCATGAGAGTATTGGTGACCGGTGGCGGTGGGTTCATAGGCGCCTGGATCTCGCGCGAGATTTCGCGCGAGGGGTTCACCCCCGTGATCCTCGACCGGTCCGACGATCGAGCAAAGGTCACCGAGGTCGCCGGCCTCGAATTCGCCTCCGGGCTTGAATGGAAGACCGGCGATATCGCCGACACGAGCGCGGTGGTAGAGGCCGCACGCGGCTGCGATCGGATCATTCATCTGGCAGGCCTGCTGACTCCGGCCTGCAGGGCCGATCCGGTCCTCGGGGCGAACGTGAACCTCGTAGGGACCCTCAACACTTTTCTGGCCGCGCGCGAGCACAGCATTCCTTCGGTCCTCTACATGAGCAGCCTGGGCGTCTTTGGCCCCGACGGGGGACCCGAGCCCCATCCGACGACACTCTACGGGGCCTACAAGTTGGCGTCGGAACACGCGGCCCGGGCATTCCACGCGGACCACGGGATCGCCTCGATCGGCTTTCGGCCTTACGTAGTCTACGGACCCGGGCGGGACAGCGGTCTGTCGGCCGGCCCCACCCTCGCCTGCCGGGCCGCGGCCCGGGGAGAGGCCTATACGATGCCGATCACCGGCGCGTTCGACATGATCCACGTCGCCGACGTCGCAGCGGCCTTCATGCAGGCGATGCGGCTGACGCTCGACGATGCGCAGGTCGTCAATCTGTTGGGTCATCCGACGACGGCGGAGGATGTCGTCGCCGCGATCCGCGACGCCGTCCCCGGCGCGCGCATCGATTGCGCCGGCGAGCCGATGCCGATCAAGAGCCCCGACTCTGACGCGGTTCTCGGCCAAATCTTGCCGAGCTGGCGGCCGTCAAGCCTAAGGGATGGCCTTCGCTCGACAATCGACTTCTATCGCGGTCAAGCCTGATGCCCGGCCGGTTCGAGGGACAGGTCGCTGTTGTTACCGGCGGCGCCCAGGGACTTGGCCTCGCAATCTCGCGCCGCCTGGCATCGGAGGGCGCTTCCGTCGTCGTCTGGGACATCAACCTTGAGCACTTCGATGAGACGAGCACGGGCTTCCGACCGGCTGGCCAGGCTAATGTCGACGTCACCTCGCCAACGGCGGTGGCATCGGCAACGGACGACGTCATGTCGACCTTCGGACGGATCGACATCATGGTGAACAATGCAGGGATCACAGGGCCGGTTGCGCCGGTCGAGGATTATCGGCTCGAGGACTGGATGCGCGTGCTGACGCTGGATCTCACGGCCGTCTTCCTGTGCTGCCGCGCCTGTATCCCACCCATGAAAGCCCAAGGCTACGGGCGCATCGTCAACGTGGCCTCGATCGGCGGCAAGGAACCTGTTCCGGGAATCTGCGCCTATGGTGCGGCCAAGGCAGGCGTTATCGGCTTCACCAAATCCATTGCACGCGAACTTGCCGGGACGGGTGTGCTGGCCAATTGCGTCGCACCTGCCATGGTCGAGACAAAGCTCCTGGAGCAGATGACCCCCTCCTTCGTGGAGGAAAGCCGGAACAAGATACCGCTCGGGCGCTTCATCACGGCGGAGGAAGTTGCGACAGCCGTTGCGTTCGCGGCCAGTACCGAATGTTCCTACGCCACCGGGTTCACGTTCGACGTTTCCGGCGGGCGGGCGACATATTGAACATGGTCGTTGCGCGGGACGGCGAGCGGCCGAACGCCATCCTCGCTTCAGCGGTGGGGGCATGAGCGTGGCGCGGCATGGTTCGCTGGCGATTGGCATCGTGCTGATCCTCATGGCCGGCTTCACCTTTGCCACGCTCGATTCGCTGGGCAAGCAGTTGATGGCGACACTTCCGGTCGCGCAGGTCCTGTGGGCACGTTACGTTGCGCACACGGTATTCTCGACGGGCTATCTCGCCGCGACCACCGGCACCCGCTTCCTCCGGACACGCATGCCGCTGCTGCACTTCCTGCGCGGCATGGCGCTGCTGACGGCGAGCGTCTGCGTCTACGCGGCGCTGGACCATGTTCCGCTCGCCGACGTGACGGCGATCGTATTCTTCTCGCCCTTCGTCATCACGCTCCTTTCGGTGATCTTCCTAAAGGAGCGCATCGGCATTCATCGCATCGCGGCGCTGGTGTGCGGCCTGGCAGGCGTCATTCTAATCATCCGGCCCGGATTTGGCTCGACCGGGGTTTACCACCTTCTCGCGCTCGCCGGGGCGGTTGCGAACGCTGTCTACCTCCTGCTGACGCGCCAGCTCGCGGAACCGAGCGAACGGGAAGCGGCTCAGTTCCACACCACTGCAGCCGGCGCGGTCATCCTCACGGCCGCGGTCGTTCCGGTCTGGGTCATGCCCAGCTTCAATCAAGCAGCCCTCCTGGTTTTGCTCGGGGCACTGGCAACGTTTGGACACTTCTTTCTGCTGCGGGGCTTTGCGCACGCATCCGCATCGCTGCTGTCGCCATTCCTGTACAGTCAGGTGGTTTTCGCCGCACTCTACAGCAGCCTGTGGTTCGGGGATCCCCTGGCGCCGACGATGGTTGTCGGCACGGTGATACTCGTATCCAGCGGGCTCTATATCTGGTGGCGCGAAAACCGGGCCTGAGCGTTCAGGCCGGATCCCACTGCGGGGACCAATCGAAATCGCACAAGCGTCGATGGCCGTCGAGGCCGGCGATCAGGCGCATCTCATCCGCGCTCAGCTCGAAGTCGAACACATCCAGATTTGCCTTGATGTTCTCGATCTTCGACGACCGCGGGATCGCCGCGACACAGTCTTGCTGGATCAGCCAGCGCAGCGTGACCTGTCCTGCGGACTTTCCATGACGCACGCCGATCTCTTGCAGGGGCTCCGAGTGGAAGACGGCACCGCGCGCAAGCGGAAGATAGGCCGTCATCAGCATCCCAGCGTCGCGAACCGCGCTCAGCACCCGGGGCTGGGCCAGGAACGGATGATACTCGACCTGGTTGGCGAAAAGGTCGGCGCCATGAACGCGTATCGCCTCAGCGAGGAGCGCGGTCGTGAAATTGCTGACGCCGATCAGCCGTGTTCGCCCGCTGGACCGCTGCTCCTCAAACGCAGCGAGCGTCTCGCCGAGCGGAACGTCACGGCTTGGCCAATGCACGAGCAGGAGGTCGACATGGTCGAGCCGTAGCCTCTCGAGGCTTTCTGCCGTGCGGGCGGCAACGTTCTCCGGTGCGAGGTTGTCGAACCAGATCTTGGTCGTCACGAAAAGCTCATCGCGAGCAATGCCGCAGTCGCGGATCGCCTGACCAACCTCCGCCTCGTTGCCATAGCGTATTGCGGTATCGATGTGGCGATAGCCGGCGTCGAGAGCCGATCGAATGGCGCGAATTCCCTCCGGGCCCTTGAGCTCGAACGTGCCGAGACCGATCGACGGAACGGAGATTCCCTTGATCACCTTGTTCTTCATCGTGCGGATCCGGCTCAGTTCCTGAGGATAATTTTGGCCGACCCGGTCCGACCGGTGTCGAGATCGCGGAAGGCCTGCGCCCCTTCCCCCATCGGCCGCTGCTCGGTCCATCCGAGGTCGCCGAACCGACCGGCCGCCAGCAGCGTCACGGTTTCGCGGAAGTCGGCCATTGAATAGCAATACGACCCGGCGAAGATGATCTCGCCGAGCGTCATGCGCCTGACGTCGACGCCTTCGGAGCCAGGCAGCAGGCCGAGATGGATCACGACCGCACCTCGGGCTGCCATCCTGAAGGCGGCTTCACGCGTGCTCCTGGCACCAACGGCGTCGAAGACCACGTCGACGCTCTGGCTTTCCGGTTCGCCCTGCGAGGGATCGTAGACATGAAAGGCGGGATTGGCCCGCGCGGCCGTTGCACGGCGTTCCGGGTGCGGCTCGGCAATGGCGATGCTGCCCGCTCCGGAGATCGCAAGCGCAAGCGCGGTTCCAAGACCGATCGCGCCGCCGCCGAGCACGACGGCCCTAGCCGCCGGCAAGGGTCGTCGCATCAGCCGTGCGGCCATCTGCACCGCGTGGTAGGACACCGCCAGAGGCTCGGCCAAGGCGGCTGTCTCCATCGCCATCGAATCCGGGATGACAACCAGGTTGGTCTCCGGCACGACGACGCGATCGGCAAAAGCGCCTGCATGCGGCGGCAGTCCGATGTTGCGCTGGTTCAAGCACAGGTGCTGGGCGCCTGTCTGGCAATTGGCGCAGCGTCCGCAAAACAGGAACGGATTGACCGCGACGCGGCGTCCAGCGAGCGCACCGGTCTCGACCACGCCAGCCGCCTCATGCCCCATCACCATCGGCGGGACGCGACGCGGATCATGCCCATGGTAGCCGTGCATATCGGAGCCGCAGATACCACAACTGTCAACGCGCACGACCGCGTCTCCCGGACCCGCCACCGGATCCGGATATTCTCGATAGTCGAGCGCTTCCTTGCCCAGATAAACGAGCGCCTTCATGGGATTTGTGATCCGACTTTCGGCTAGAAAAAGAGAGACGGGAGGAACGTGCTGATGGCCGGAACGTAGGTCACCAGCATCAGCACGAAGACATTCACCAACAGGAATGGAAGGGAGGCGCGGACCAGGTCCCATATGTCCACCTTTGCGATCGCCGCGCCGACGTAGAGACAGTTGCCGACCGGGGGCGTGACCAGTCCGATGCCGAGGTTGACCACCATCATCGTTCCGAACTGAATGGGATCCATGCCGGACGCCACGGCAACGGGAAGGAGGATCGGCGCGAACAGGATGAGCGCCGGCACGAGGTCGATGAACATCCCTACCACCAGGAGGAACAGGTTCATCAGAAGGAGGACGAACACGGGGCTGATGTCGAGGTCGGTGAAAAAGCTCACCAACGCCACCGGGAATTGTTCGATCGCCACGACCCAGGCGACGACTGACGTGGTCGCCACGACGAAGAGGGGAACGGCGGTGTTTACAGCCGATTCAACAGTGATCCAGAAGAGCTGTTTGAATGTGTATTCCCGATAGACCACTCCGGCGAGAAAGAGCGCGTAAACAACACCGATAACCCCGGCCTCCGTGGCTGTGGTCAGCCCAGTGACGATTGCGCCGAGCAGAAACACTGGCAGCAGAAGCGATAGAATGGCGCCCTTGAAGGCGGCCCAAAGTTCACCGGCCGGGGCGCGACGCTCGCTTTGAGGCCAGCCCTTGCGCTTGGCCATGACGTAGACGGTCACCATCAGCAGGAGGCCGACGAGAATGCCAGGAACCAGCCCCGCGAGAAACAAGGCGCCGATGGAGGTGCCGACTGTCACTCCGTACAGCACCATAGGGATACTCGGCGGTATGAGGATGCCGATGGTCGACGAACAGATGGTGATGGCGCCGGCATCGGCGCGCGAGTAGCCCTGTTTCTCCATGGCCGGGATCATCAGGCTGCCCACGGCAGCGGTATCGGCGACAGCGGATCCCGAAATGCCGCCGAAGAACATCGATGATGCGACGTTGACGTGGCCGAGGCCTCCGCGAATATGGCCGACCAATGCTGACGCCAGCCGAACCAGGCGTTGTGCGATCGAGGTCTCTCCCGCGAGCGATCCGGCCAGGATGAAGAGGGGCACCGCGACCAGTGGGAACGAGTAGACGCCGTTGACCATCTTGTGTGGGATCTGGGCGATCGGAAAGGTGCCATCGAAATAGAACGCAGCCACCGCCGCGGAGCCGATCGCGATGGCGATCGGAACCCCGATAATGAGGCAGATGAAGAAGACGACGAAGATCATTAGGATCATAATGGGCGTCCGGATTCGGGCTGCCTGATCAGCCGGTAGAGATTTTCCACGCTGCAGACCGCCATCAATGCCGCCGAGACCGGAAGGCAGAGATAGAAATAGCCGCGAGGGATCTTGAGAGCGTCGGAGAGGCTGTTCATTGCCTGGGCGACGATCTGCCAGCCAAAGACCAGCATCACAAGGAAGAAGCCCAGCACGATCACCTCGGCGATGATGCTCAGCACGCGGGAGGCCGGCGCGGGCAACGCCTCTGCCAGAACTGAAAAGGCGATGTGCCGCTTCTCGTAGAATGCAACCACGCTGCCGAGGAAGACGATCCAGATGAGCAGCACGTTGGGCACTTCGGTTGCCCAGTAGAGCGAGTCCTTCAGAACGTAGCGATAGAAGACTCCCATCGCCACGCTGAACACCAGCGTGACGATGAGCAGCCCAATGACCGCGCGCAGGATCGTGTTTAGGAGCCGCACGAGGCTACTTCGCCTGAATGACTGCGTCGATAAGGTCGCGTCCAATGGTAGCTTCAGATGCCTTGTAGGATTCCTCCGCTCCGGCGCGGAATGACTCCTTGTCGATGTCACGAATGATCTTCAGGCCTCCTGCCTCGAGTTTGGCGACGAGATCGGCGTTTGCCTGGCGTGCGGCTGCAACCTGGATCAGGCTGCCCGCACGTGCCGCTTCAAGTATGACCTCGCGAGTGTCCTCGGGCAGCTTCTCCCAGTAGGCACGGGAAAGGACGAATTCCGTCGGGATGTTGGCATGCCCGGTGAGGCTCATCGTCTTCTGAACCTCGTAGAACTTCGAGGTCCAGATATTCTCAGGAGGGTTCTCCTGGGCGCTGACCACGCCCTGCTGCAAGGCGGAATAGACTTCTTCGAAAGGAAGCGGAGTGGGGTTCGCACCCCATGCCTTGAAGGCCGTCAGCCATGGCTGGACGTTCGGAACGCGGATATCGAGGCCCTTCAGGTCCGAAGCATTTCGGACTTCCTTGCCGTTGGTGGTGATGTAACGGAATCCGAGTTCGCCCCAGGCGAGAACCTTGTAGCCGCGCTCGAAAAGGATGTCGTCGAGCCGCTTCTGAACCTCGCTGCCGCTGTGCAGCACCACGTCGACATGCGCGTCGTCTCGATAGATCATCGGCAGGTTGAGCACGTCCAATCGCTGGTCGATCTGGCCATGCCGGCCCAGGATCGCCCCGTCCAGCGTACCGAGTTGCATCGATTCCAGATACTCGGTCTCCGTGCCCAACTGGGCGGCGGGAAAGACCTTGACGTCGAATCGGCCCGGAAGCTTCTCGTCAAGCACTTCCTTGAACTTGCCGATCCACAAAGCATAGGTGTGCGTCTCGGGCATGTTGTGCGCGATCCGCATGACAATCTTGTCCTGAGCCAGAGCCGAGCCGGCCACAAGCGCAATACCTCCCGAAAGGGCTGCTACGAAAAGTCTTCTCGAAATCGAACGCATGTCACTCCTCCAGTGCGTGTCTGATTGCTGCTGGCGCTTGCCGTCGACGACGGACGGCCACTCTCTCCGCTGCACAATCTCGGTTACATGCTTGGCAAATGAGGTACTGTATGTCAACAACGGTCGTGAAAATCGACGTGTGCACCAGGCGGTATGAACCAATGAAGAGGCTCTTCTCACTGTCCTACCTGACTCTCGAGAGCGGACCTCTGGAGACGATCCAGCATGCCGCGGCGGCCGGATACGACCTCGCAGGGATCCGGATGTTGCCAGCCGTCGAGGGCGGGAAGGCGTTTCCGCTCTTCGCCAACCCGGCGCTTCTGGCTGCGACCCTGTCGCTGTCGCGAGACACCGGTGTCGGCATTCTGGACATCGAGATCGCAAGGATCGACGGCCGCAACACGGTTGAACATTGGCTGCCGATGCTTGAGGCCGCCGGCCGAGTCGGCGCCCGGACGGTGATCGCCGCCGGCGACGACCCGGACCTTGCCCGCATGGGCGAAACCTTCGCCGCGCTCTGCGCGGCGGCGGCGTCGTTCGGGCTGACCGTGAACCTGGAATTCACGCCATGGACCGTGCTGTCAAATGCGCGGATGGCGACCGAGCTGGTCGCAACATCCGGCGCGTCCAATGCCGAGGTGCTGATCGACACGATCCACGTCGCCCGATCAGCGACATCGCTGGAAGACCTGAGGTCGATACCGCCATCCCGGATGAGCTATTTCCAGATCTGCGATGCTCCGCCCGGAATCCCAGCAAGTCGGGACGAACTTCTCTTCACGGCGCGTAGCGAACGGTTGCTGCCGGGCGAAGGGGGCGTCGACATTGCAGGCCAGGTCGACGCCCTACCCGGCGACTTGATCGTCAGTGTAGAAATTCCCAGCCACTCCCGGATTGCCAGTCTCGGACCGGCAGAATGGGCTCGCCGTGCACTGGAGGTCTCACGCCAAACGATGGATCAGTGCGATGCAAAGCGGGCGGTGCGCAAAGAGAGCTTAGTCTGATTTCGAGAATGGCGAAGGGTGTGTCATGTTGGAAATTGCCCGATCAACGTCGGAACCGCGACTGCCCTTCGACGCACGGCTTCTCGATGAGCTCATGGAGAATGCCGGGCTCGACGTGCTGCTTCTCACCTCGAAGCACAATGTCCAATACATGCTGGGTGGCTACCGCTTCTTCATGTTCGACTACATGGATGCGGTAGGGCTCAGCCGCTACCTGCCGATCCTGGTCTATCCCCGGGGCGCACCCGACAAGGCCGCCTACATCGCCAATCCCAACGAGCGCTACGAGCAGGAAACCCGAGGCTTCTGGCCCGCCAATGTGATTGCAAGGGCGCGCGGAACGACGGACGCGATGGCGTTCTGCATCGATCATTTGCGGGCGATCGGTGCCGATCGTGGCAGGATCGGCATCGAGGCGGGATTTCTCCCCGCCGACGCATGGGCGCTCATGGCACGCGATATCGGTCGCGGACTCCACGATTGCGTGGAGGTGATGGAGGAGCTTCGCTCAGTCAAGACGGCGGCCGAACTCGACCTTCTCGAGCAGGCCTCGCAGCGCATCGAGCAATCGATGCAGGAGACCTTCGCATCGGTCCGTCCCGGCCAGAGCAAGGGGCACATCGCCGAAATGCTGCGCCAGTGCGAGGTGTCGCGGGGATTGGTCTTCGAATACTGCCTGATTACCGCAGGCCGCAGCCTGAACCGCGCACCGTCTGCCGAAATCGTCCAGGAAGGCGACATCATCTCGCTGGATTCCGGCGGAAATCTCGGCGGCTACATTGGCGACATCTGCCGAATGGGCATCTTGGGCGAGCCCAGTTCAGAGCTCTCCGACGCGCTGGCGGAGATCGAGCTGATCCAGCAGACCGCGAGGAGTCAGATCGCCGCTGGGCGGCGTGGTGCCGAGATCTTTGAGTCGGTCGCGGACTCGGTCGAGACTCCGCGCGAAGGATCGCTCAGCTTCGTAGCCCACGGCATGGGTCTAGTTGGCCACGAAGCGCCGCGCTTGATGGCGGACGGACCGATTCCATACCCTGCGACCCACCGCGATCGGCCACTTTCGGCAGGGATGGTGCTGTCGGTTGAGACGACGTGGAGCCATCCGCGTCTCGGGTTCCTAAAGCTGGAAGATACCTTGGCTGTGACCGACATAGGATGGAAGGCGTTTGGTGATGGCCTTCGGGGTTGGAACCACGCAGGTCCTTGAGCCGATTGAAACAGAGCCTAGGCCCGACCGCGGTCGGTCGTGAAATCACCCTCTGCGGTCCAATTATGCAGTCTTATTGCTGCACATCAGCCAAGCATCGTCAGCCTCACAGACTCCACTCAGCGCGATACATTCTTCCCCGCCCATCGACCTTCCGCGACACCATTGCGAAGCGAAACTTCTTGGCTGTCGAAGACATCACGCCGCGGACTTTGTGCGCTTGCCAGCCCGTTACAGCAGCCATTTCTTCCACGGTTGCACCCTCTTCCCGCGAGAGCAGCTCCACCAGTATTGCCAGCTTTGACCCCGCACGCGGCATCCTCGGTGGCGCCGCTAGCGCGGCCGAGTCGTCGGCCTCGAACTGGCCGGTCGGCCCCATGCCGACCGCCGCCATCCCAGCCATTGATATGATGAGCGTTATGCGTCGACCGTCTTCCCGCTCCCGCCAAGCGGCGTCACTACCGAGAGCCGGTCGTTCCTCGATCAGCCCGCACTTCAGCAGGCCCTTTGCGACGATGGTGGCTGAACCCTTGCCCAACTTCAATGTCTGCGCCATCGGCCAGGCAACGAGATTTGCGCTGCGTGCTGCCGCTAGCAGTACGGCGCGCTGGTTATCGGTCAGCTTGTCAGTCGCCATTGTTTTTCTCCGTGGTGGGCGCCGGCGGGATGCTGGCACTTGCACAACGGCGAGCCCGGGATAGTGGCCGGGCGTCGGAGGTGTCGCCTGTGTTCGTGCGGGCGCGATGCTGTTCATGCTTGGCTCGGGAACGAAGGCCAGCGGGGTCAGCGGTCGGCGCGCCCATCGAGCAGATGGATCTCCAAACACTCCGTCAGCCAGTGGGAATAGGTCCGAAGCGATGCGCCCTCGACTCGCCGCATGAGCAAGAAAAGATCGGGACTTGCCAGCCGCCAGATGATTAGCCCTGCAGACTTGGCGTCCATGCCGTCGCGCAGGGGTCCGTTGCGCAGGAGCGCACCGGCGAACCACTCAAGGTTCTTGCGCCGGCCGCGGTGAAACTCGCTGTAGAGCTTGGCGATCACAGGATCTGTGGCGGCCGCCATCCGGACGACGTCCATAAGCGGGGCCACTCGGGCGAGCACCTTAGTGATGTCCTCGCAGAACAACTCTACCTGGCGCGCCTGATCAGTCTCCCTTGCAATTCGCTGTGGCGCCTCCTGGTCGACGAGCGGAGTATTGGGGCAGTTTCCTCGAACAGTCCGCGCCACGAGTTCTTGCAGGAGAACGTTCTTACTGCGGAAGATTGAATAGACAGTCTCTGCTGAGACTCCCGCGCCCGATGCAATTTCGCTGATGGTGGTCTTCACCCAGCCCTCCTCAAGGAAGAGCGTGTGGGCGGCCGATAGGACGCTGTCTCGTCTCGGCTGCCTGAGCAGTCCGCTTGGGTGATTGGTAGGACCGCGTTCTAGGCTTTACTTCTGACATCGTTTAGATACAGTCCTACTGTATTGAATATTGTTTAGCGTAGCCGATTGTTCCGGTCTGGCCAATCGCCTGGCAGGCTTGGGGAGGTTGTGATGGGTTCTTTTGTCGTGCTGCTCCAATTCCTCGCACCGCTGCTGTTCGCCATGGTCGCGGGCAGCGTTTTCGGAATCTGGCGCGGATACGATCCGACAACCTACGCGGCAGCGACGTTCGTCGAAATGCACCAAGGCGCGGTGCGGGGCTTGAACACGCTGCTGCCGGGCCTGGCCTTTGCATCTATCGCCTGCACCCTCGCGCTGACTTGGTTCGCCCGCGGCAAGGGCACCGTGTTTTGGCTCTACATTGCAGCCTTACTGCTGATGGTAGGAGGCGGTCTTGTGACGCGCTTCGTCAATCAGCCGATGAATGCGCAGGTGATGAGCTGGACAGCCGGATCGCTACCTGCAGACTGGGCCGAGCTGCGTGCTGCTTGGTGGAATTGGCACGTCATCCGTACCGGCGTCTCTGCTGTCGGCTTCGCGGTGCTTCTGGCTGCGGTGCTGCAGGATCGGGGCAGTCCGGCCTGACCGAGCGCAGGGGCTGAGCATCGCTCAGGCGAGCCTCAACGCGCGAACTTCGGGGCCTTCTGTCCCCCCTCTCCGCCAGGTTCTTCCAGCCAAAAATCCCTGCTTGAAGCCCGGTTTTCCTGGCCTTTCAACGACACGACGCCATGCGCTTCGCCCAAATGTATGGGAGAATGTATGTGGCGCGGTATTATTCCGACAGCCGGGCGGGTCCCCAGTTCCAGATTCGCGTTCCGCGTGATCTGGCGGGGCATTTGGCGTTTTCATCCCTTTCGTTTCCAACGCGTCCAGCGCCCAAGCCGGAGTTGCGGCGGCGCGCGATTGACCTGGCGGGCGCTGCCCACCGCGTGTTCGAGGACCTGCGAACGATGGATGCCGATGACCTGAAGGCGCTGCCCCGTGCTTCGGTATCCCCACCTCATTGGGTCCGGTCGACGCCGGCCTTGAACTCGTAGCGCCATGTCGGCTTGCCAGAATCTCCCCCGCAGATGTCGTCGAAGGTCCAGACCTTTGTTGCCGAGCGGAGCGGCTGGCCCGGCAGCGACGCCCATGTGTCGAGGAACCATTTGGTCTGCCAGCCGCCCGGCGGCGCCGTTCCCGACACGCCGCACATCAGGTGGTCGGCGACCACCCAGTCGAAGGCGGTGAAGTCGTCGCGCTCCGTCGCCTCCACTCGCGCCGACGAGGTGTAGTTGATCCACGTTCCCCGGTTGTTGTCCGTCGGCAAGCGGCCGCCATAGACCCGCGGCTTGCCGTCGACGCCTGTCATCGGGAAGTCCGGCCACATATCTGGGAAACGGTAGGTGTCGTTGCCGGCATTGTCGACGTTCAGTTCGTAGTCGACATAGTTCAGCTGGCCGCCGTTGGAGAACTGCCGGATCCGGAGCTCGTCCGTATTGTTCAACGGATCGGAGACCTGGATGTCGTCGCCGAACGGATTCCAGATGGTGAAGAGGTAATCGTCCTCGATGTTGGTGGTGCTGATCGCCTGGAACACCACTGATTTCAGGTTGGTGTCCCAGGTCAGGTAGGCGGGATGCGGGCGGGACGTGTCGTCGCGTGTCGTCCTGACGTAATAGGCTTTTCGGCCCGTGTCCGCTTCAGGCACGAGGTTCCAGGCGGCGTCGACGCTTGCGGTATCTGTCCTGCCCCCGCCCACCGTCGCCGCCTCCTGCGAGAAGCGCCATAGAGTGGGGCCGCTGGCATCGGCGGTAGCCTTGTCGGTGAACACGTCCACCTCGTAACTGCGTGAGCAGTTTCCGCCGGGCGCCGCCGCAAGGGTGCAGGCCTCACCGTCGAGGCTACCAACATCAGCAATGCTGAGTGTCTGGAAGTCCGTAGCGGACGAGGGCTTCTGCAATTCGAGTTGGAACCAGCAGGAATCCTGGCCGGCGCCGAACCAGCCCTGTTCGGTCGCGTTGAGGTCAAGCCCCGAGAAACCGGAGGAAACGGCGATGGCCTCGACCGGCTTGCGGCAGGTGCGCTCGCGGAAACGGACGTGATACCGTCCGGTGCAGTTCGTGCACCGACGGGCGACGCCGGGCCTTTTGACTTTGTCGACGTAGCGGGCGGGCGTGATGCGGAAATAGAGCTGGCCGGGGCTGCGGAAGGTGACCCTCGTTTCCGGCTTTCCGCAGGCTTCGGCGATGGAGCCGCCGTTCTGTGGGTCCGGATTGGCGATTGCCAAGCTGTTCGATTCCGTGTTGCAGGCCGGATCGCCGGGCAGGAACCCGTCGACATGCTGCCTGGAATCCGCGACGGGGATGGGAGTCGAGATGTCGGACGGCAGGAACGCCTCGACTATGATGCCGTCCATGCCGGAATCCTTGCCCTCGATGATCAGATCGAAGGCGCCCGGCTCGCTGACGAAGAACCATTCGTTGGCACCGCCATGGCGGAACCAGCCATTGTGCACGCCCGCCTTGCTGTCGTAGCCGGGCTTGTTCGGATCCGGGGACGGCGCCGTATTGGGCTCGCGCCAGAGATGCGGGTCCGCCTTGGCCTCCATCGGATTGCAATAGGGCGCCTCCGGGCCGACCTCGATCTTCGTGCCGAAATGGTCAGAATAGGCGAAGTCGCGCGCCAGACTCACATGCTGGACGCAGGACCGCTTCTCCAGCCAGTCCGGCGACGCAGCGGGATACGGTTGCCCCATGCCCAGCGCATTGCGGATATTGGAGGTGTGGAAGCGGGCGAGCACGGTGTCGTAGCGCGAGCCGCTGTCGAAGCCAGCCTTCGGATCGGGCGGCGCGTAGCGGTTGCCGCAGGTCTCCCGCTCGAATTCCGTGCAGGAGATGACGGTGCGGCGCCCGGACACGTCGAAGGTCAGGCCGGGATCGCCGGCCGGGTTCTCCAGCCACAAATCGTAGAAATCGGAGAAGGTGCGCGCCGTGTTGCGCGGATCGAAGAACGTCCAGTACTGCTGGTAGAGGGTCGGCGTCGACCCCGCGTCCGGATCGGGAGCTTTGGGCACCAGGTCCGACAGCTTGGGGTTCCTGACGTCCGGCGAGGTGTCCGGGGACTCGACGCTCGCTTTCGGATAAAGGTCGCCGAGAGCCGCGCCGAAACTCTGCTGCGTGTTGTTGCCGAGGAATTTCGGCACCTGTCCGACCGAGCGCGGCTGGTTGACGTTCCAGTCGCCGAGGATCAGGGCGTCATAGGCTGCGGGCATGCTGTCGAGCATTTCCCGGATCGCTGGGCCGGCGTCGTCGCCGAGGTTGCTGTTGCGCGCCTCATAGGAATCCGTCTCGTCGTCCGTGGTCGCCTGCGTATGCCCCCAGGCGATCAGGAGCGGTGAGCCGGTGTGCGGATTGGCCAGGCTGATCCCGGCTACTCCTTTCGCCGCGAGGCGGTCGTCGCCCTCCGTCTTGCAGAACTGCTTGTACCAGAGGTGGTCGTTCAGATCGAAGGAAGCGAGCTCGTCGTTGCTCTCGTCAATTTCGTTGAACACATCCGTCGTGCACTGGTAATTGCTCTCCGAGCCCGGCGAAACCGCCTCCGGCTTGAACTTGCTGAAGATCGCCAGCCCGGAATCCTGCTCCGCGAACATTTCGTCGGCGCTGGCGAACCCCGCCGTGTCGATCTTGGCGGCGTAATAGGGATAGGTCGGGGAGAGCAACGCCTTCAGCTCCTCCTGGGCCTCCGAGACGAAGACCTCGGTGAGCGCCACGACGTCGAACTCATTCCGGTTCAGGTAGTCTTGGAGCTTCGCCGCGCGCGTCCGGTCGGACATGTTCCAGGCGCTGCTGGCTCCGCCCCCATGCCCGAACGGGCCCGATTCGGGTAGGAACTGCGTATTCTGCGCGAAGACCGTGTAGATATCGCGGCCCTGCGCGCCGACCCGGACGAAACGAAAGGCGCGCCCCGGCGTCATGGCCGTGGTGGTCCCTGCCGCATTGCTCGGCGAGGCCGCCGCGACCGTGGAGGTGTAGAGACCTAGCGGGGTGAACGGCTTGAACGAATAGACGCATGAACTGACAATCCCCGCCCCGGCGAGTCCGCGCCCGCCGCCGGTCAGCACAAATTGGCAGAGCGGCGACGCCCGCTCGACCCGCTCGGCGGCGCTGAATCCGCCCGGACCGGTGACCGTCAGGAGCGAATAGGGCGCCTGGACGTCGGCGTTGAACTGGACGGCGAGCGGCGTGTCGTCGCCAATCTGCTGCAGATCGACCGGCGTCGACTGCTCCACGGCCGGCGGCCGGTAGGCGAAGGAGCCAGTGAAGTTCCGGGCGGCAGAGAACGGCATGCCCTCGGCGGCGATACGTACCGCGACCGTGAAGGCTCCGATCGCGAAGTCGTTCTCCTTGGCGAAGTCATAGACGCAGATCGGCGTCTCGCATGTCACCGCATGCGACCTCGGCACGGCGCTGCCCGGCGGCATCGCAGTGACAACGAGCTCGTAGCTGCTGATGTCGGGAACTTTCGCCCACAGGATCGCCGGATATATCGACGTCGTCGCGCCCTCCTTCGGGCTTAGTATCTTCGGCGTGACGAGCGCGAGCGGCGGGTCCGGCATGACGGTGAACGCAATCGACGTCTCCGGCCCCCAGTCGCCGCCGCATGACGCTGCGAGCGACCCGGAATAGTCCCCGGGCGGGATCGCGTAGGCGCGTTCGCAGAGCAGCCCGCCACCAGCCGGCTTGCAGGCGACCTCGGAGCGCCAGAGACTGTCGTTGATCTCCACGACTGGCGGCGAGGCGCTGGTGTTCCTGTCCAGCTGGATCCGGTAGCGCTCCGCATCCGTGGGCTCGGCCCAGCGCAGCACGGTCAGACCCTTGACGATCTCGCCCTTCGTCGGCGTGGCCAGCGCCGGGGCCGGCAGCGGCGCGGGGCAGGTCTTGTGGACTTCCGCCGTTACGCCGGCCGTACAATGGCCGCTGAACCCGCAGGCCCGCAGGCGGACCTGCACGGTGCCGTACGGAATCTGGCTCACGTCGCCCGTCCCCGAGCAGTAAGGCGTCGTGCAGGAGAACACCTCCGACGAGGTCACTGTTGCCCAATTCATGAACGCGGCATGGTAGGACGACGCGCCCTTGGCCGCGCGCCAGCCGAGGCCGACGCTGTTGCCGATCCACTCGGCGTCGAGCGAAGAAACCTCGTCGGGCAGCGGATGGAACGGCGAGAAGTTGTTCGGATCCCAAAATTGGGTCAGGCCGGTGGCGGGATTGAAGCCGAGCACCGCCCAGCTGTAATCGCGCGCCTCGAGGGCCGGATAGCCGGGAGCGCCGGGCGCAAGCCGGCATTCGGTGTTGTTCGGGCAGACCTGGCCATTGGCCGGAATCGTGAGCGAGACCGCAGTTCCCGTGTCGGGGCGGAACAGGCGAAAGGTGTAGCTGGCGAACTGCGGCCCGTCCTTCCAGACGAAGGTGGGGGTCAGCGTCGTCTCGGTATCGAATTCCGGCGAATAAGCCTGCGCTGTCCCTCCCGCTGCCGCGAGCACCAGGGCAGCCGCAACGAGGTGCCCACCAACGCTACGTAGTCTCATGGGAGTCGACCTCCGCCCGTGATACCGCCGTGCGCAGTATAGCGAAAGTTCAGTTCGGAATCTATTCTAGAATTGCGCTATTCGATATGAACTGTTGTGAGGAGCGCGACGCCGACAGAACCGACGCACGGCCATCAGAATCGGCCACAATCGCCCCCACATCTCGACCGATCGGCAATCCGTTCGGAATCGATCCGGACCGAGCAGTCCCCGAACCCGAAACGCTGCCCTGGCGGGGCTTCATGCGCGTGTCCCGGATCGACCGTTGGCGCCGACGGTCAAGCGGTTCCGCTTCGAACCGCTGGAGGGCGGCGACCTGCCGTTCCGGTTTGAAGCCCGGCCAATACAGCCGGTCATCGGTGCTGCAGCAAGAACCTGATGGACTCGCTTGGATGCGGGACAATCTTGTCCTTGGCCTGAGCTTGCCAATCATCTGGTCGTGGCCGGCCGGCAGCCTGCCGATAAACCTATCGACCTGGCTGCGCGAAGCGATCAACCTTCGCGGACGAGAGCACACCGGGATGCAGCATCACCGTCTCCGTCACGCGGGAACATCGAAGCGCTTCGAGCCTTCCGCCACCCGTGTGGCGATAATCTCATCGGTGTTGGAGAGCAGCTCCCGAACAGCCTGGCGCGCGGCTTCGGGACGCTGCAGGCGGATGCACCGCTCGATCTCCTCATGAAGATCCTGCGCGTGACGCAGATCGTTCACTTCGCGGGTCACGAAGACGAACAGGCCTTCCAGCACCGAGTCGATCAGGGCGCCCAGCGGAAGCAGCAACTCGTTGCCGGCCGCATGCAGGATCGCCAGATGAAAACGCGTATCGGCGGCGGTTCGCTCGCTCAGGGTCGGCGCAGCGCCCATTTCCTGGCAGGCCTTGCTGATCGCCTCCATCTGGGAGTCGGTGCGCCGTTGGGAGGCGAGCGCCGCAGCTTCCGGCTCGATAATGTAGCGGAACTCCTGCACCGTTTCCAGAAAGCCCCGCCGCTCCGGCGAGGCCGCATACCATGTGAGCACTTCGCGATCGAGCAGGTTCCAACGCTCCCGCGGCTCGACCCAGCTGCCGATCTTCGGCCGCGACGCCAGCAGGTTCTTGGCCATCAGCATCTTGATCGCCTCCCGCACCACAGAACGGCCGACGCCGAACATCTCCGACCATTCGGCTTCGTTGGGCAGAATCGTGCCCGGCGGATAATCCCCTCGGACGATGCGCTGGCCGATCTCGTTGGCGACGGAGAAATGGACGAAGGTTCCTCCGAGGCGCGCAGATCCCCGTCCGATGGCACGCGGCTTTATCGCCATTCAATGTTCGCTTTCGGCATGGCGGCGTCAGCCTCCCGGATTGCGGCTCGCGCGGATCCGATCGAAGGCGACGGCTGTGATGATGAAGGTTCCCACGAACACCCCTTGCCAGAAAGGATTGATTCCGAGAAGGGTCAAAGAGTTGCGGATCATCTCGATCAGCACCGCGCCGACGACCGCGCCGAAGGCGGTGCCGCCGCCGCCGGCGAGATTGGCGCCGCCGATGACCACCGCCGCGATGACCACGAGCTCCATCCCCGTGCCCATGCCTGTGGTGATCGTGCCCAGCCATCCGACCTGCAGGATGCCCGCGATGCCCGCCATCAGCGCGGAGAGCATGTAGACGCTGACCTTGATGCGCTTCACCGGCACGCCGGTCAGCGTCGCGGCGTGCTCGTTGCCGCCGATGGCGAAGATGTGGCGCCCCCAGCGGGTCCAGCGGAACACGAAGCCGAAGACCAGCGCGAAGAGGATCAAGATCACGGCCGGGTTCGGGACGAAGATGTTCTGGCCCAGCCAGGTGAACAAGCCGCCAAGCGCGCTGTCCGGACCCGCACCGGCGGCCATTGTGTTGAACCATCCGCGCGTGGAGCCGCCGCCGATCGCGACCATCTTGGCGTGGTCGACGCCGAACTGATAGACCATCTGGTTGCCGGAGAGCACCATCGCGACGCTGCGCGCGAACGACATCATCGCCAGCGTGACGACGAAGGGCGGCATGCCGACATAGGCGATCAGGAAGCCGTTGATGAAGCCGCACGCAAGCGCGGCGCCCAACGCGCAGGGCACGGCGATCCAGATCGGATAGTTCCAGCTCATCATCATGCCGGCGACCATGCCCGCCAGGCAAAGTACCGCGCCGACCGAAAGGTCGATGCCGCCGGTGATGATCACCGCCGTCATGCCCAGCCCGATGATGCCGACGAAGGCGCAGTTGCGCGCCACATTGAACAGGTTCTGCGGCGTGTCGAAGGACGGTGTCGCGAAGGAGAGGTAGATAAAGGCGAGGATTGCGGCGAGGAAGACCCAGAAGGTCTGGCTCTGCATCATCCGGCCGATTGCCCCGTGCTGTTGCTTGTCGATCGTGTCCTCAAGCGTGATGGCCATGGCTGCTGGCATCTCCCTGCTAAGTTCACGCGGTCTCGATGGCGCCGGTGATGAGGCCAGTGACCTCTTCCGGCGAAGAGCTCGAAATGAGCTTGTCGGCGACTTTGTGGCCGCGCCGCAGCACCGCGACCCGGTCTGCGACCGCAAAGACGTCCGGCATGCGGTGGCTGATCAGGATGACGGCGATGCCGTGATCGCGAAGCCTGCGGATCAGGTTCAGAACCTCCGCCACCTGGCGCACGCTGATCGCCGCTGTCGGTTCGTCCATCAGGACGATCTTCGGATCCGACAGTCTTGTCCGGGCAATCGCCACGGCCTGGCGCTGGCCACCGGACATCTGGCGCACGAGGTCGCGTGGACGGGTTTCCGACTTGAGCTCGGCGAAGAGTTCGCCCGCCTGCTGATACATCTTCTTGTAGTCGAGGATCCTGAACGGTCCCCATCCCTTCCGCAACTCCCGGCCGAGGAACACGTTGGCGCCCGCGGTCAGATTATTGCACAGCGCCAGGTCCTGGTAGACGATCTCGACGCCGTTGCGGCGCGCATCGATCGGCTGGGCGAAATGCACTTCGCGGTCGTCGATGTGAATCGTCCCGCCTGTCGGTCGGAAGTTGCCGGCGATGATCTTCACCAGCGTCGACTTGCCCGCGCCATTGTCGCCCATCAGCCCCAGGACCTCGGCGGGCTGGAGCGACAGCGATACGTCGCCCAGCGCGTGGATCGCGCCGAAATGCTTGGAAATGTTCGTCAATCTCAGCGCCGTCATGCCCCTACCCGCTGTCTGCGACCACGACATTTGCAAGCCAAACCCCGGTCGGTCAATAGCTCGAAAAATTATTTATCGGATTTATCAGACAATATATTGACGGGCGGCGCAGACCCACGCTTTTATGGAGAGGGAGGAAACCAATGCTGATCCTGGTGACGGGAGCGACGGGCAAGGTGGGGCGCGCGTTCATAACGCGGCTGCGGCGCGAGTCGCCGGCGCCTGCCATACGCGCGCTCTGCCACAACCGCAGGCTGCCCGAAGAGGACGGGCTTTCGGTCGTCGTCGGCTCGATCGCCGACCGGGCGGTCTGCCGCGAGGCGATGCGCGGTGTCACGCATGTTGTCCACCTCGCCACCTGCAAGGAGACACCCGACGAGGTTATGGACGTGACGGTCAAGGGCCTGTTCTGGCTGCTCGAGGAGTTCCGCCAGAACCCGGACGCGAAGCGTTTCGTCCTGATGGGAGGCGACGCATCGGTCGGCCATTTCTTCCATCGCCACCCCGCGCCGATCACCGAGGACGCGCCGCATATGGCCTATCCGGGCTGCTATGCGCTCTCCAAGGTGCTCGAGGAAGTGATGGTCGAGCAGTATGGCATTCAGTACGGAATAGACTGGTGCTGCCTGCGCGCCCCCTGGATCATGGAGAAGGACGACTTCCGCCTCAGCCTGTCCTTCGGCGACGACATTTTCGGCGGACCGGACTGGAAGACGATGGTGGCGGAGGACGTCGCCGCGCGCTCCCGAAAAGAGGGCTCTGTGCCGCTGCTGCAGGAGGCGGATGGTACGCCCCTGAAGCGCAACTTCGTTCACGTTGACGACCTGGTCGAGGCGATCGCGCTGGCGCTCACCGCGCCGGCTGCGCGCCAGCGGCTCTACAACATCGCGATGGACGAGCCGGTGGATTACGGGGCGGTGGCGACCCATCTGGCGCAAACCCGCGGACTGCCGGCCACGCCCATCCGGGCGTCCTATGTCAGCAACTGGTTGGACAACAGCCGCGCCAAGGCCGAACTCGGCTGGCGTCCTGCATACGACCTAAGACGATTGATCGATTCAGCCTGGGACTACGTCCGGCCGGCCGAAGAGCCGAGGCGGGTCTGGTATCCGGGGTGAGGAAGCGAGGCGGGGCTGTTCCCGTGAAGTCTAAATGAGCCAAGGGAGGAATCACATGAGAAAGACAATGTTTCTGGCCGCTGTCGCGGTCCTTGCCCTGACCACCGGTCAGGGTATCACGCAGGAGAAAAAGACGTTGGCCGTCGTGGTCAAAGGCCTCGACAATCCGTTCTTCACCGTGCTCGGCAACGGCTGCGCAAAGTGGAACGAGAACAACCCGACGTCGGAATATACCTGCCTTTACACCGGCCCGGCGCTGTCGTCCGACGAGGCTGGCGAAGTGCAGCTCGTCGCCGATCTGCTCGCACGGCCGGACGTCGCCGGCATCGCGATCTCGCCGTCGAACGCGCCGGCCATGGCCGCCATGCTCAAGGAGAAGGCGCCGACGATCCCGATCATGACGATCGACGCCGACCTGCTCCCCGAGGATGCGGGGCTGCGCAAGACCTATCTCGGCACCTACAATTACGACATGGGCGTCAAGATGGCCGGGCACCTCAAGACGCTGAAGCCTGAAGGCGGTTCGATCTGCCTGCAGCTCGGCAACGTTGCGGCCGCCAACATCAACGAACGCGCGGCGGGATTGCGCGACACGATCAGCGGGACCAAGGGCATCGAGCGCCTGAAGGGCGAAGGCGGGTGGACGGAGATAGACGGTTGCCCGACCTACACCAATGACGACATCCCGACGGCCAACCAGCAGCTGGCGGACGTGACCGGCGCCAACGCCGATCTCGACGCCTTCGTTCTCGTCGGCGGTTGGGCCCAGTTCGGTCCCGAAGCCTACAGCCAGACCACGACTGCGCTCGAGCCGCGCCTGAAGAGCAAGGACCTCGTGATCATCGCCGGTGACACGCTGCCGCCGCAGATGGACGCCCTCAAGGCCGGCCACAGCCACGTCCAGGTTGGGCAGCGGCCGTTCGAGATGGGCCTGCGCGCGCCCGACGTTCTGATCCAGCTGATCAAGGGCGAGAAGGTCGAAGATCCGATGTTCACCGGTCTCGACGAATGCACGCAGGAGACCGCCGCCACCTGCATCGGCGGCTGATCACCACCCCTGCCGCCAGGCCCCGTGCCTGGCGGCATCCATCGACCGGCCTGCCGCGCCGCATGCGCCGCGCGGAGCGGTTGTCTTTGCCCATTCGAAACCGAAGGAGAGTGACATGAGACTCCGATTTGCCACCGTCGCCCTGACGCTCGTCGCGACGCTGACGGCATCCACCAGCTTTGCCCAGGACAAGAAGGCGATGGCCTTCGTCGTCAATGGCGCGTCCGACTTCTGGAAGCTCGCGGAAGCGGGCGTGAAGAAGGCGCAGGGCGAACTGCCCAACTACGACCTGCAGTTCAAATATCCCGAGCAGGCGGCGGCCGCCGTGCAGCAGCGCCTGATGGACGACCTCGTCGCCGCCGGCGTATCCGCGATCATGGTCAGCGCGGTCGATCCGAAGTCATCCACCGAGGCGCTCAACCGAGTCGGCGGCCAGGTGCCGCTGTTCACCACCGACAGCGACGCGCCCGACACCAACCGCATCGCCTATATCGGTTCGTCCAATGTCGAGGCCGGCAAGCAGGCGGGCGAGATCGCGCTGAAGGCGCTGCCCAACGGCGGCAAGTGCATCGGCTTCGTCGGACTGCCCGGCGCCGACAACGCCCGCGAGCGCATCGAAGGCATGAAGGCGACGATCGCCGGCTCCAAGGTCGAGCTGATCGACGTGCGCGGCGACGACATCGACATGACCCGCGCCAAGCGCAATGTCGAGGACGCGCTCGCCGCCAATCCCGACATCGACTGCATGGTCGGCTTCTACTCCTACAATCCGCCGCGCATCTACGAAGTGTTGAAGGAATCCGGCAAGCTCGGCCAGGTGACGATCGTCGCCTTTGACGAAGATCCGATCACGCTGGGCGGCGTCAAGGAAGGCACGATCGCCGGCACGGTGGTCCAGGATCCCTACGAGTGGGGCTACCAGGGCATGAAGCTGATGGCGAAATTCCTCGAGGGCGACAAATCCGTCGTTCCGGCGGAGAAGCTGATCATCGTGCCGACCAAGATGATCGACAAGGGCAATGTCGACGCGTTCGAGGCGGAGCTGAAGGCGCGCATCGCCGGCTGACGCCTTGGAGCGAACAGGCCGGCACGGCCTCCCGGCCGGCCTGTTTGGCGACTGAACGGAGACTGCGGTCCCATATGCAAGAGCCTTTTCTGAAGGTCGTTGGAATTTCGAAGAGCTATCCGGGCGTGCAGGCGCTGGCCGACGTCAGCTTTCAGGTCGCCGGCGGCGAGGTTGTCGGACTGGTGGGCGAGAACGGCGCCGGCAAGTCGACCCTGATGAGGATCCTCGGCGGCGTCACGTCGCCCACCTCTGGCGCGCTCGTGCTCGACGGGCAGGAATTGACCCACCTGACCGTCGCGGCGTCGATGCGCGGCGGCATTGCCTTCGTGCATCAGGAACTCAACCTGTTCGAGAACCTGACCGCCGCGGCCAACATCTTCATCGGTCGCGAGCCCCTGACCGGCGGTCCTCTGCGTCTGGTGGACGAAAGCAGGCTGAAGCGCATGGCCGCGCCGCTGCTTTCCCAGCTCGGCGCCGACTTCGCCGCCGATACGCCCGTTGCGGCGCTGTCTCTGGCGCAGATGCAGCTCGTCGAAATCGCCAAGGCGCTGTCGCTGAACGCCCGCCTCATCATCATGGACGAGCCGACGTCGAGCCTCACCGCGACCGAGACGCAGCGCCTGCTGGACGTGATCGCACGGCTCAAATCCGAAGGCGTGTCCGTCATCCTGATCTCGCACCGGCTGGCGGAAATCGAAGCGGCTGCCGACCGGGTCGTGGTGCTGCGCGACGGCAAATGCGTCGGTGAACTCGACAAGGCTGACGCGCGGGCAGAGACCATGATCCGGCTGATGATCGGCCGGGACCTGAAGACCCTCTACCGCACACCGGCGGGGCCGCCTGGGGCGGCGGTGCTGCAGCTCGATGGCGTCCGGACCATGTATCGCCCGGAACAGCCGGTCAGCCTCGACGTGCGCCAAGGCGAAATCCTCGGCCTTGCCGGTCTCGTCGGATCCGGCCGCACCGAACTCGCCCGCGCCATTTTCGGGCTCGATCCGCTCCGGGGCGGCGAAATCCGCATCGGCGGCACGCCCGTCGCGATGGCGTCGCCACGCGTCGCGATCGGTCACGGCCTCTATCTGATCCCGGAGGATCGCAAGCGCTCGGGCCTCATCCTCGACTTCGCGATCCGCAGCAATGTGACGCTCGCGAGCATGGCCGCGCACTCCAGTTTCGGACTGGTGGATCATCGCGCCGAAGAGGGCCGCGCCGACGATCAGCGCCGCAGCCTCGACATCCGCACGCCATCGGTCTCGGTGCTGGCCGGCGCGCTGTCGGGCGGCAACCAGCAGAAGGTCGTTCTGGCGAAATGGCTGTCGATGGCGCCACGGATCCTGGTGTTCGACGAGCCGACCCGCGGCGTCGACGTCGGCGCCAAGAACGAGATCTACGGCCTGATGCGCGCGCTGTCCGACCGTGGCGTCGGCATTCTGATGATCTCGTCCGACATGGAAGAAGTTATCGGCATCAGCGACCGGGTCGCGGTGATGCACGAGGGGCGCATCGCCGGCTTTCTCAGCCGCGATGAACTGAGCGAAAGCGCCATCCTGTCACTGGCGGTGGGGCGGATGGCCGCATGAACTGGACTGCTGGGAGAGCCGGACGATGATCAGCCGGAAAGACCTGTCACTGCTCATCCTCATCATCGTCGTGGGGACCGTGGTGGCGATGATCAACCCGCGCTTCCTGTCACCGATCAACCTGTCGAACACGGCCAACCTGATCGGCCTGTTCGGCATCTTCGCCGTTGCGCAGGCCTTCGTGATCATCTCCGGCGGCATCGAGCTTTCGGTCGGGTCGATCATCGCCCTCCTCGGCGTGCTGTTCGTCGATCTGGTCGCGGCCGGCACGCTGTCGCCCGGGCTCGCGTTCCTGGTGGTGCTGGCGCTCGGGTGCCTGATCGGCCTGCTACACGGCTTCCTCGTCGCGCGGGTCGGGCTGCAGCCTTTCGTCGTGACGCTGTGTGGCCTGCTGATCTATCGCGGCGTCGCGCGCTACTACACCGAGGACGCAACCGCCGGCTTCCCGTTCGGAGCCAGTTTCCCGATGCTCGAATGGCTGGTTGCCGGCCGCTTCTACGGCGTGCCGCACAGCCTGATCGCCTTCCTGCTGATCACCCTCGTGATGGGCGTGGTGCTGCACCGCTCCGTCTACGGACGGCACCTGTTCGCCGTCGGCAAGAGCGAGGAGGCCGCCCGATACAGCGGCATCAACACCACGCGCGTCGTGATTACCGCCTACGTGATCTGCTGCGGGCTGACGGCGATCGCGGCGGTGTTCATCGCGATGTACACGCGCTCGATCTCGCCATCGTCGCACGGCAATTTTTACGAACTCTACGCCATTGCAGCAGCGGTGCTGGGCGGCTGCTCGCTCCGGGGCGGCGAGGGGTCGATGCTCGGCGTGGTGCTGGGCACCGTGCTGCTGCAGATGCTGCAGAATCTCGTCAACCTGCTCGGCATCCCCAGCTCGCTCAACTTCGCCGTAATGGGATCGGTCATTCTGATCGGGGTGCTGGCGGACCAGCAGTTCTCGAAGCGGAAGATGCCTTGACCTCCATCGCGGGTGGTTCGACCGGGGTCGACACCCTGCATTAGCTCGCCAACCCACGGCGCCCGTTTTCGGGACGCGAGCTCCTTGGCTGTGCTAGGGATCGCATCGTGGCGCCCGCAGCGTCAGCCGCTGCCGTGGCGCACCCAGCAGACCGACAAGGAATTTGCATTGATCAAACAGACGGACGAGGCAGGTCTCATCGGGTTGGGCTGGTCTTCCTTCTTTGGCGACCAGCTCGGCGAAGACGAGGCGGGCTTCGTGCCCGTGCGCATCGCCAATGTTCATCGCGCGCGCATTTCCGGGTTTTCCCCCGATGGCCCGGTCGATCTCGTTCTGCCTGCCAACATTCCCACCGGCGACTATGCCGTAGGCGACTTCGTGCTCGCAGAACCTCAAGGGTTCGTCGTGCAGCGGCGGCTTGCACGCACGTCGCTGCTCACACGTCGCCTCGGCGACGGCAGCACTCAGCTTTCCGGCGCAAACATCGATACCCTGTTCATCGTCACCTCCTGCAATGACGAGTTCAACACGGCGAGGCTGGAGCGCTATCTCGCCATGGCGAGCCAGGCCGAGATCACGCCAGTCCTCCTTCTGACCAAGGCCGATACGGCGGATGACGCAGCCCCCTTCCTCGCGCTGGCAGCCGACCTGGCGCGCGACCTTCCGGTGGTCGTGATCGATCCTCGCGGGCCCGACGCGAGAACGAAGCTTCAGCCCTGGTTCGGCCTCGGCAAGACGGTCGCCCTCACCGGGTCATCGGGGGTGGGAAAATCAACCCTGGTCAATACGCTGGCTGCTTCGGGCGCGGGTACGGCCCAGCTCACCGGCGCTGTTCGGGCGCATGATTCCACCGGGCGGCACACGACCACCGCGCGCTCGCTGCATCCGGTCGCCGGCGGCGGCTGGGTGCTTGATTCCCCCGGCATCCGCACCTTGCATTTGGGCGAACTGGACGAGGGCCTGGACGCGGTGTTCGCCGAGATCACCGAACTGGCGACCCAGTGCAAATTCCGCAATTGCACGCACGCCCACGAGCCGGGCTGCGCCGTTCTCGCCGCCGTCGCGCGTGGCGATGTCGATACCGAGCGCCTTTCACGTTGGCGTTTGCTGCATGATGAAAACACCACCGCCGGAGCGCCCAGGTTCAGTCGCGCACGGCGGTAGCGCCGGTGCGGGTTGCATGTCGCCCGGCTAGGTTTCGTTCAGAGCTGCGATCGAGACCGTGCGCGGCGGCTTAGGCGGACTGGCTTCGAATCCGAGTCCGCAGTCTGCTACGTCGTCGCGCACGATAGCCGGCTTCATGGCGGAAAATCCCAGCCCGGCAGCACCCGCTCAGATATGCAGCGCGTGCCCCAGCGCCTTCAGCGCTGCTTCCTGGAACCCTTCCCCTTGTGTCGGGTGAGCATGGATCGTGCCCGCGATGTCTTCCAGCCGGGCCCCCATCTCGATAGCCAACCCAAAGGCAGCCGACAATTCCGAGACCCCGGCGCCGACAGCCTGGATGCCAAGCACGAGGTGATTGTCGGCGCGCGCCACGACACGCACGAACCCGTCCTCGGACTGCAGCGTCATGGCGCGCCCGTTGGCCGTGAACGGAAACTGCCCGATCTTGATCTCGCGTCCGCCCTGCCGCGCCTCGTTCGGCGAGAGGCCAACGGAGACCACTTCCGGATCGGTGAAACACACCGCCGGTATCGCGCGCTTGTCCCAGCTGCGCCGCTGGCCGGCGATGATCTCGGCGACCATCTCCCCTTGCGCCATGGCGCGGTGGGCGAGCATCGGCTCCCCGGTCACGTCGCCGATCGCATAGATGCCTCGCATCGACGTGCGGCACTGGTCGTCGATGCGGATGAATGCGCCGTCGCGGTCGAGGTCGATCTCCTCCAGCCCCCAGCCTTCCACCAGAGGCTTGCGGCCGACGGTGACCAGCACCTTGGCCGCCTCGATCCTTGCTTCCGACCCGTCGGCGCGCTCGACGAGCAGCGCGTCGCCGCCCGCCACCAGCGAGCGCGCCTTGGTGTCCGTCAGGACCGTGACGCCAAGCCCTTCCAGCCGTTTCAGGATCGGCCGCGTCAGATCGGCGTCCCACATCGGCAGGATACGCGGGGCCGCCTCGACGACCGTGACCCGAGTTCCAAGCTTGGCGAAGGCAGTGCCCAGCTCCAGGCCGATATATCCGCCGCCGACGACGGCGATGTCTTTCGGCGCGGTCTCCAGGGCAAGGGCCTCCGTCGACGAAATGACGGCGCCTCCGAATGGAAGAAACGGCAGTTCGACCGGCACGGAGCCGGTCGCGATCACGATCTGCTCGGAGCGGATCAGTTGCTCGCCGATCTCCGTTTCGACCACCACCGTCTTGCCATCGCGGAACCGCGCAACGCCGTGCACCGACTTTACGCCCGCCTTCTTCAGAAGACCCGCGACGCCCGTGGTCAGCCGGCCGACGATCCGGTCCTTCCAGCCCACCGTCTGCTTCAGGTCAATCGCGGGCTTTGATAGGCTTATGCCGAGCGGATCCTTACCGCCCGCCATGCCGACCACCTTGTGGAATTCGTCCGCGGCGTGAATCAGCGCCTTGGAGGGGATGCAGCCGATGTTCAGGCAGGTTCCGCCGGGCCTGGCCTTTTCGACGATCACGGTATCAATCCCGAGCTGGCCGGCGCGGATGGCGCAGACATAGCCGCCGGGACCGGCGCCGATGACGAGCAGCTTGCAGGTCATCTCTTTCATGTCATCCCTCCACGAAGATCAGCGCCGGAGTCTCCAGCAATGTCTTGATACGCTGGATGAACACTGCGGCGTCCCAGCCGTCGATGATCCGGTGGTCGAAGCTCGACGACAGGTTCATCATATTGCGCGGCACGAACTGCGACCCGTCCCAGACCGGCCGCGTCATGATCTTGTTGACGCCGACGATGGCGACTTCCGGATGGTTGATGATCGGCGTCGTCGCCACGCCGCCCATCGCGCCAAGCGAGGTGATCGTGATGGTCGAGCCGGACAGTTCCTCGCGCGTCGCGGAGCCGGTCTTCGCCGCTTCGGCAAGACGGCCAAGTTCCGCGGCGCAGTCCCACAGGTCGCGCGCCTCGGCATGCCGCACCACGGGGACCATCAGGCCCGACGGTGTCTGCGCCGCGACGCCGATATGCACGCCGCCATGACGCAGGATGATGCCGGCATCGTCGTCGAAAGTAGAGTTGAGCTGCGGCTGGTCGGCGATCGCCCTGACCATCGCCCGCATCAGGAACGGCATGATCGTCAGCTTTGGGCGCTGCGGCGCGCCAGCAGGCCGCTTCTCGGCGTTGAGCTTGCCGCGCAATTCCTCCAGCGCCGTGACGTCGATCTCCTCGACATAGGTGATATGCGGTATGCGCGAACTGGCGAGCGACATCTTCTCCGCGATGCGGCGACGCAAGCCGACGAGCTTGATTTCCTCGACCGCCATGTTCCGCTGCGGACCGGACCGGACCGGCTCGCGGCCGCCGCGGGCGAAGGCGTCGAGGTCCTCGTGCGTGATGCGGCCGGCCGGACCGCTGCCTGGCACCTGCCGCAGGTCGATGCCAGCATCTCTGGCACGCAGGCGGACGGCGGGAGAGGCGAGCGGCCGCTCGCCTTCGGGGCGGGGCACGGTGGCTGTCAACTGAACCGTCGCAGCCCCCTCACCCGGCCGCCGCTGCGCTCGGCCACCCTCTCCCCGGGGGGGAGAGGAGGTCTGATGCGTCGCTGCTTTGCTAGACGAAGGAGCGCTTTCGGTGGAAATGCTCCTCTCCCCAGCGGGGAGAGGGTGGCCGAGCGGAGTGGGTGCGTCAGCACGGTGAGGGGGCTCGTCGAGCGTCGCCGTCTCGGCATCGCCCTCCCCCGCTACCTCGATCCGGACGATCGGCGAGCCCACCGCGACCGTGTCGCCGATCTCCGCTCCCAGCCACACCACCTTGCCGTCGACCGGCGAGGGAATCTCGACCGTCGCCTTGTCGGTCATCACGGCGGCGAGCACCATGTCCTCGCGGACGAGGTCGCCGACCTTGACGGCCCATTCGACGAGTTCGGCCTCAGCGACGCCTTCGCCGACGTCCGGCAGCTTGATGACATGTTCGGCCATGATCATGCCTCCATGGCCGCGGCGAGAGCCTCGCCAACGCGCGCGGGTCCGGGGAAATAGTCCCATTCCTGCGCATGCGGATACGGCGTATCCCAGCCGGTCACGCGCTGGATCGGGGCCTCGAGGTGGTAGAAGCAGTGCTCCTGCACCAATGCGGCGAGCTCTGCGCCGAAGCCGGACGTGAACGTCGCCTCGTGGACGATGACACAGCGGCCGGTCTTCTTCACCGAAGCCACGATCGCATCGAGATCGAGCGGCATGAGGGTCCTCAGATCGAGGATCTCGGCGTCGATGCCTGTTTCCGCGGCCGCCGCCTGGGCGACATAGACCATCGTTCCGTAGGCGAGCACCGTGACCGCCGATCCTTCGCGCAGCACCTGCGCCTTGCCGAGCGGGACGGTGAAATGCCCGTCCGGCACCTCGCCCATCGGATGCTTCGACCAGGCCGTGATGGGACGGTCGTGGTGGCCGTCGAAGGGGCCATTGTAAAGCCGTTTGGGCTCCAGGAAAATCACCGGATCGGGATCCTCGATCGCCGAGATCAGGAGACCTTTCGCGTCGACCGGGTTCGAGGGCACGACCACCTTCAGTCCCGCGACATGGGTGAACAAAGCCTCCGGGCTCTGGCTGTGGGTCTGGCCGCCGAATATGCCGCCGCCGGTCGGCATGCGGATGACGATCGGACAGGTGAACTGTCCCGCCGAGCGGTAGCGCAGCCGCGCCGCCTCGGACACGATCTGGTCGAACGCGGGATAGACGTAGTCGGCGAACTGGATCTCGATGCACGGCTTCAGGCCATAGGCGGCCATGCCCACGGCCGCACCGACGATTCCGAGCTCCGAAATCGGCGTGTCGAAACAGCGGGACCTGCCATATTTCTTCTGCAGGCCGGCGGTGCAGCGGAAGACACCGCCGAAGAAGCCGACGTCCTCGCCGAAAACGACGACCTTCTCGTCGTGCTCCATGGAAACATCCATCGCCGAGCGGATGGCCTCGATCATCGTCATGCGCGGCATGGTTCAGACCCCCGCCTTCTGGCGCTGCCGTCGCAGGTGCGGCGGCATCTCGGCATAGACGTCTTCGAAGATGTCGCGCACGGACGGCTTTCCGCCCGCGTGCAGCGTGCCATGTTTTTCGGCCTCCTTTTGCGCGACGATGACCTCGTCGGCGATTTCGGCCTCCATCTGCTTGTGGCGGCTGTCCGACCACGCGCCCAGCCGGACCAGATGGGTCTTGAGGCGGATGATGGGGTCGCCGAGCGGCCACGCGTCGGATTCGGTCTTGGGCCGGTAGGCCGACGGATCGTCGGAGGTGGAATGGCCGCCGACGCGGTAGGTGACGTGCTCGATCAGCGTCGGCCCAAGCCCGCGGCGGGCACGCTCCACCGCCCATTTCGCCACGGCATGGACCGCCAGATAGTCATTTCCGTCCACCCTGAGCGAGGGGATGCCGAAACCCAGGCCGCGCGCGGCGAATGTGCCGGCGCCGCCGCGCGCGATGCCCTGGAAGGTCGAGATCGCCCACTGGTTGTTGACGATGTTGAGAACGACTGGCGCCCGGTAGGTCGAGGCAAACACGAGCGCCGCATGGAAATCGCTCTCTGCGGTCGAGCCGTCGCCGATCCAGCCCGCCGCGATCCGGGTGTCTCGGCTGATCGCCGACGCCATGGCCCAGCCGACGGCCTGGATGAACTGGGTTCCGAGATTGCCCGAGATCGAGAAAAAGCCGTGCTCGCGTGACGAATACATCACCGGCAACTGCCTGCCCTTGATCGGATCGGCTTCGTTGGAGAAAATCTGGTTCATCATGTCGACCATCGGGTAGCCGCCCGCGATCAACAGCCCGGCCTGCCGGTAGGTCGGGAAGTTCATGTCACCGGGCTCCATCGCCCGGCGGAAGGCGCAGGAGACAGCCTCCTCGCCCATGTGCTGCATGTAGAACGACGTCTTGCCCTGGCGCTGGGCGGTGAGCATCCGCGCGTCGAAGGCGCGGAGCGTCATCATGTGCCGCAGGCCGGACATCAGCTCGTCCGCTGTCAGCGATCCGGCCCATGGTCCCACCGCCTCGCCGTCGCGATTGAGGACGCGAATGATCGAGAATGCGTGGTCGCGGATGTCCTTCGGATCAACGTCGACCGCAGGGCGCGGCACCGAGCCCGCAGCCGCGATCTTCACGCTGGAGAAGTCAGGCGTATCTCCCGGCCGAACTTCGGGCTCCGGCACATGAAGTGAAAGCGGTCCGTAGGTTTCCATGCTCAGCCTTCCCGATGAAAGTCGTCGCCCGCGGAATGGACGAAAGTCGCGACGCCCGGCGGCGGCAAGCTTGATCCATCATCCAGGAGGACCAACCTGACGCCTTCGATCAAACCTATCCGTTCCCTCAGCGTGGACAATGCCGGCGGCGCAGGATCGTTCACCAGAAGTTCGAGACTGCTCGCCCGTCCGTTCGGCGAACCACCAACGGCGGCGATTCCGATGCCCATCCGGCGGATAAGGTCGAGTGTGCGCGACAGCACCTCGACGAGTCCATCGCATTCGATGAATACGCGCATCATCCGCCTCCCAGTGGAGACATGATGCCTTGCCGTGACAAGAATTTCCTGCTGATCTGTCGGAAGTGTTCTCGGTTGGCAGAAGATTCTGCTGTCAAGAGTCGCATCCGGGAAAGGATCATCCGCGTGAAAGCCATCCGCCTTGATCGAACCGATAAGGCCATCCTTGCCGCCCTGGTTGCGGATGGTCGCATCTCGAACGCCCAGCTGGCGGAGAAGGTCGGGCTGTCGCCCTCACCTTGCTGGCAGCGGGTTCGGAAGCTCGAGGATGCTGGCATCATTTCCGGCTACACCGCGGTGGTGGACAGCGCCCGTCTTGGCGTGAACGAGACGGTGATCGTCGAAGTTGCGATGGAGCGCCATGACGACGAGGTTCTCGAGGCGTTCGGGCGCGCAATGTCCGCGTTGCCGGAGGTGCTGGAGGTCTACCTGACGACCGGCGAATACGACTACCTCATCAAGGTCGCCGTCAGCGGAACCGCCGGCTACGAGGATTTCCTGCGTCGCAAGCTCTTCAAGGTGCCGGGCATCCGCAATTCCCGCTCAAGCTTTGCCCTTAGATGCCTCAAGCGAGTTCACTCCTTCATTCCCTGACATCGTCGCCAATGTTTAAGCTGGCCTGAACAGGCTCAGCCGCCTTGCGCCCGCAAGCGCCGGCGGGACTGCATGACAGGTCGAATGCCGCTGTTGAAGTCGGCGACTTCGACCAAATCAGGGTCGCATCGATCCCCATTTTTTCCCCGCGAGCCTCCATCACGACAATTGACACGCTCCCCTTTCCTGGCTTAGTCACTTTCTGCATTCTAGATTCTATAGAATGTTGAACACAACGAAGTGCCGTTTTTCGCGGAGGGCTCTACGGGGCATGCGACGGCACGCAAGGGAGGATTGCATGGATCGTTTCTACAGAGCCGCAGGCTCGGTATCCCGTCGCGCCTTGTTGGCCGCGGCGGCTTCCACGGCCGCGATTGCGGCGATGACCGGCATGGTGGACATTGCCGCCCGGGCCGAAGGCCTCGGCACGCCGGAGCAGCCGATCGAAGTGCGCATGATCGCCAATGAGGCGTTTGCCAACCAGTGGCAGACCCTGATGGTGCCGGAGTTCAACAAGCACTTCCCGAACATCAAGGTGACGATCGATGGCGTGCCTTATGTCGAACTGCTGGCCAAGAGCATGCTCGACGCAACCGGCCCGACCCCGACCTACGACATCATCATTGCCGACGATCCGTGGGTGCCGCAGCTGGCCGAAGTCGGCGCGCTGCTCGACCTGAAAAGCAAGGAAGTCGAAGGCTGGACCGACGCTTCCTACGACTGGAGCGATTTTAACGCGGCTCCGCTCGCCGCCGGCGACTGGAAGGGCGTGCAGTATGGCGTCCCGCTCCGCTCCAACATGCTGATGATGCTCTACAACAAGGCTCTCTACGAAAAGGCCGGCGTGCCGGCTCCGACGCCGGACCTGACCTGGGCGCAGTATCTCGAGCAGGCGCCGAAGCTGGTGCAGGACACCAATGGCGACGGCAAGATCGACGCATGGGCGATCGACACCTACTTCATCCGCGAGCCGCTGACGCCGACGATCTGGCAGACCATCCTCAACTCGAACGGCGGCAGCCTGCTGGATGCCGATGGCAAGCCGGCCTTCAACAATGAGATCGGCATTGCCGCGCTCGAGACGCACAAGAAACTGCTGGAATTCGCGCCCACCGGCGCCGTCAGCCACGGCTTCTCCGAGTCGCTGCAGGCATTCCGCCAGGGTCTCGTCGCCACGATGTTCAACTGGGGCAGTGTCTACAAGGGCTCGGCGATTGACGAGAAGACGACAACGCTGAAGCCCGAGCAGGTGGGCATCCAGGTTCTGCCGGCGGGTTCGACCGGCACAGGCGCCCACCGCGGCATCTGGAGCGGTACCGTTTCGGCCAAGAGCGAGAACAAGCAGGCGGCCTGGGCCGTCGTGCAGTGGCTCAGCTCGAAGGAAGGCGAAGCCTGGCACTCGGCCAATCTCGGCGTCTTCCCGGCGCGCAAGTCGACGCTGGCCGCGAAGCCGAGCGTGGAATGGCTGGAGCCTGTCTTCGTGTCGCTTCAGCAGGCCTATGACTCAGCCGAGAAGGGCAAGATGTGGCGCATCCGCGATCCGCGTTCGGATGCGGCGCAGCAGATCCTCGCAGACGAGATCGGCCGCGCCATCGCCGGCCAGGTCAGCTCGGCCGAAGCCTTGAAGGTCGCGGCAGAGAAGATCGAGAAGGTTCTCGACTGATCCGATCGGCGACCGGGAGGGCATCGCAATGACCGCAACAACGGAAACACGGGGGCGCACCGCGCGCCCCCGCGCCTGGACGAAGACGGCGGATGTCGTCTCGCGCTGGGCGTTCATGGCGCCCGCTGCCGTGATCCTCGGCGCGATGCTCGCCTATCCGATCTTCTACACGGTCCAGATCAGCTTCTCGAAGTTCGACCTGATGACGTTCAGCGCGGTCGAGTGGGTCGGTTGGGAAAACTACGCCGAAGTCCTGGACGACTACCGTTTCTGGGCGTCGATGAAGGTGACGCTGATCTATCTGGCCTTCGCGCTGCCGCTGCAGATCGTCCTTGGTTTCGGCATCGCCTTCCTGATCAATGCGGAATGGCGCGGCCGCAACACCATCCGCGCGCTCTTCATCATCCCGATGGTTGTCGCTCCCGTCGTGGCGGGCGGCATCTGGCGGATGATCCTCGATCCGCTCTGGGGGATCGTGAACTATTTCCTCGGCCTCGTCGGCCTTGGTCCGATGGACTGGTTCGGCGATCCGAACCTCGCCATGACGGCGATCATCATCATCGACACATGGCGCTGGACCCCGTTCGTCGTGCTCATCGCCACCGCCGCGCTGCTGTCGCTGCCGCGCGATGTGTTCGAAGCGGCCGAGATCGACGGTGCAAACTGGTGGTCGATGCTCTGGTCGATCACGCTGCCGCTGCTGGTGCCGATCATCGCCGCCACCTTCGTCGTGCGCTGGCTCGGCGCCGTGAAGATGTTCGACATCGCCCTGGCCGCTACCTATGGCGGCCCCGGCGGCGCGACCAATGTCATCAATCTCTTCATCTACGAAGAGGCTTTCCGCTCTCTGCGCTTCGCGGAATCGGCAGCCATGGCGGTCATCGTCCTCGTGCTGACAATGGTGCTCACAGGCATTTTTCTCTACGGCACCCGCAAGCTGGAGCAACTCCATTGACCGCGATCGCTTCAACCGCGCCGTTGCGCCGCAAATCACGGTTCGGCGCGCGCGTCCGCATCGCCGCCGGCATCTTTGCGGCCGCTGTCTTCCTGTTCCCGGTGTTCTGGATGGTGCTGTCGTCGTTCAAGGAGCAGCGCGACATCTTCACCGTGCCGCCGACGCTGTTCTTCACGCCGACGCTGGAAACCTACATCAGCTACATGCAGCGGGCCGACATTTCCCGCCGCCTGATCAACACGATCATCGTCGCGGTTGGCTCCGGCCTTCTCTCGATCTTTGCCGGCTCGATGGCGGGATACGCGCTGGCGCGCATCAAGCTTCGCGGCGCGTCGACGATCGGCGTCCTCATCCTGCTGTCGCGCGGCGTGCCGCCGATTGCGCTGGCCGTGCCGATGTTCCTGGTCGCGCGCTCGCTTGGCGTGACCGACCAGCACATCACGCTGATCCTCGCCTATTGCACCTTCCTCATCCCCTACGTGATGTGGCTGATGCGCGGCTTCTTCCTGGCCTTGCCAAAGGAATTGGAAGAATCCGCCATGATCGACGGTTGCAGCCGGTTCGGCGCCTTCTTCAAGATTATCGTTCCGATCTCGCTGCCGGGCCTGCTGTCGACGATGATCTTCAGCATGATCCTCGCCTGGGAAGAGCTGCTCTTCGCGCTGGTGCTGACCAACCGGAACGCGTCGACTATTCCTGTTGCCATCGCCGGAATAGCCGGCGACACCGTCAATGGCGCAAACTGGGGAGCGCTGACCGCTGTCGGCACGATCACGGTTATTCCTGTCGTGATCTTCGCCCTGCTGGTCCAGAAATGGCTCATCCAGGGATTGGCCGACGGCGCAACGAAGGGTTGAGGGACATGGCAAACCACATCGATCATCAGAAGCACTGGAGCCGGTGATGTCACAGCCAGCTGTATTCCTGTCGAAGACCGATCTTGCCCGCCGCCACATCGAGGGGCTGATCCTGTCGCGGAAGGTGAAGCCCGGCGACCGGATCACCACCCGCGAGGTATCGGAAGCGCTCGGCATCAGCGAGACGCCGATCCGCGAGGCGATCCGCAGCCTGGCGTCCGAAGGCTGGCTCGAAGTGCAGATGCATGTCGGCGCCGTCGTCGCGAGCGCCGGCAGCGAGCAGTTGCGCGAGATCTATGCCCTGCGGGGGCTGATCGGCGCGCTGGCGATCGAACTGGGCGCCGCGAGCTACGACGCCAGGAAGTTTGCCGACATCGACGCCAATCTCGCAGCGTCCGCCGCCGCCGTCGCGGCAGACGACATCAAGGGCTACACCCGGCTCAATCACGAGTTCCACATGATGCTCTACGACACGCCGCACACGCAGTGGTGTCTGCGCATGCTGGTGAACCTCGGGGCGCTGACCTCGGTCCACTACGGCTTCACCGTCCTGCCCAAGCGCATGATCGCGTCGCTGCGGGAGCACCGGGCAATCTGCGACGCGATCCGCGCCGGACAGTTCGCCCGCGCATCGGCCCTGATCAAGGAGCACGAGCAGGCCGGCTACGAGGCGCTGGCCAAGGAGCTCGAGTCCGGCGGCCACGCTATGGCGGACATGGCCGTCTGAACCAAACCCAAAGCATCCACAGCCGGCCGCGCATGCGCGGCCTGAAATCAAGACCGGCGTGAAGCCAGCCGACCGTCCCAGGGAGGGAGCGTAGACCATGAGTACAGTCGAGATCAGGAACATCCGCAAATCCTACGGATTGCTCGAAGTGATCCATGGGGTCTCGATCGATATTTCGGATGGCGAGTTCGTCGCGCTTGTCGGTCCGTCAGGCTGCGGCAAGTCGACATTGCTGCGCATGATCGCCGGTCTCGAGGAGATTTCGGGCGGCGAGATCGCCATCGGCGATCGCGTCATCAACGACGTCGCGCCGAAGGACCGCGACATCGCCATGGTGTTCCAGAACTACGCGCTCTACCCGCACATGAACGTGCGCCAGAACATGGGTTTCGCGCTGCGGCAGCGCGGCACCTCGCGTACCGAGATCGATCAGCGCGTCAACGAGGCGGCGCGCATTCTGGGGCTCGAGCAACTGCTGGATCGCAAGCCCCGCGCCCTGTCCGGTGGGCAACGGCAGCGCGTCGCCATGGGCCGCGCCATCGTCCGCGATCCGAATGTGTTCCTCTTCGACGAGCCGCTGTCGAACCTCGACGCGAAACTGCGCGTGCAGATGCGTTCCGAGCTGAAGGAGCTGCACCAGCGCCTCGGCGTGACCACCGTCTACGTGACCCACGACCAGATCGAGGCGATGACGCTTGCTGACAGGGTCGTCGTCATGAATGGCGGGCTGGTCGAGCAGATGGGCCCGCCGCTAGAACTTTACGACAAGCCGCTCAGCCTCTTTGTCGCGGCCTTCATCGGCTCGCCGCCCATGAACTTCCTGGAAGGCAACGTCGACGACAGCGACAATCTGGAGCTCGACAACGGCGCCGTGCTGCCGCTGCCGCTGACGAGCCCCGGGAAATCGCGCGTTACGATCGGCTTCCGCCCGGAGCATCTGAACGTCTCGGACAAGGGCTGGCCGCTGGTTGTTTCGGTCGTTGAGCCGACCGGTTCCGAGACGCAGATCACCGGGCGCCTGGCCGATCAGGTCATTCGCGTGCTGATCAGGGGCCGGACCGATGTCCAGCCGGGCGAAACCATCCACCTGACCATACGCGCGGCGGATCTGCACGTCTTTGACACCGCCACCGGCAAGCGGCGCGACATCGCAGCCTGACGATGAGCGCCACCACGACAAGCATGACGGACGGGAGATGATGCAATGACCGAACTGCGCCAGTTCTACATTGACGGACGCTGGGTGGACGCGCTGTCGACGGCGGAGCAGATCCTGGTCGACGCGTCGACGGAAGAACAATTCGGTGTCGTGGCGCTTGGCAACGATGCGGATACCGACCTCGCCGTTGCCGCGGCCAAGCGGGCGCTGCCCGCATGGGCGGCCACCGATCCGGCGACGCGCCTGGCCTATGTCGAGCGCATGCGGGACGTTCACGTCGCGCGCACCGAAGACATGGCGCGGGCGATCTCGCGCGAAATGGGCGCGCCGATCGACCTCGCCCGCATGGCGCAGGCCGGAGCAGGCCCTCGCCACATGACGAACTTCATCGCCGCGATGCGCGATGTCCACTTCATTGCACCGCTTGGAGCGCATGCCCCCAACGACCGCATCGCGCTCGAACCGGTCGGCGTCGCGGCGCTGATCACACCGTGGAACTGGCCGATCAGCCAGATCACGCTGAAAGTTGCCGCCGCACTCCTGGCCGGCTGCACGGTGGTGCTCAAGCCATCCGAAATCGCGCCCCTGTCCGCCGTCGTCTTTGCCGAGATCATCGATGCTGCGGGCCTGCCCCCCGGCGTTTTCAATCTCGTCAACGGCAATGGCCCAGGCGTCGGCCAGCGGCTGGCGACCCATCCCGACGTCGACATGGTCAGCTTCACCGGGTCGACCCGCGCCGGCATCGCGATCACCAAATCGGCGGCCGACAGTTTGAAGCGCGTCGCGCTGGAACTGGGCGGAAAGGGCGCCAATCTGGTCTTCGCCGATGCCGACGAGATGGCGGTGGAGCGCGGCGTGCGCCAGTGCTTCGTCAACAGCGGCCAGAATTGCAACGCACCGTCCCGGATGCTCGTCGAACGATCGATCTACGACCGCTCGGTCGAGACCGCCGGAAAGGTGGCGCGGTCGATCGCGGTCGCGCCGTCCAGCCTACCCGGGTCCCACATGGGGCCGGTGGTCTCGAAGAGCCAGTACGACCGCATCCAGGGCCTGATCGAGATCGGCATCGGCGAAGGAGCGCGGCTCGTCGCCGGCGGTCCTGGCCGGCCAGCTGATCTGAACCGCGGCTACTTCGTCCAGCCGACCGTCTTCGCCGACGTGTCGAATGACATGACGATCGCCCGCGAGGAAATCTTCGGACCGGTGCTGACGATGATCCCGTTCGACAGCGAGGAAGAGGCGATCGCCATCGCCAACGACACGCCCTACGGCCTGACCAACTACGTCCAGAGCCAGGACGGCGAGAGGCGCAACCGCCTGGCGCGACGCCTGCGCTCGGGCATGGTCGAGATGAATGGCCAGGCACGGGGCGCCGGCTCCCCATTTGGCGGGGTGAAGGCGTCGGGCCGCGCCCGCGAGGGCGGGCGCTGGGGCATCGAGGAGTTTCTCGACGTGAAATCGATCTCCGGTTGGGGCTAAGGCGGCCGCGTCATGCTCGCGGCCGCGCCGGAACAAGAGCTTGCCGTCCATGCCGCCTCGCGCGGCGGACGGAACTGAATGAGCTGCAGATTATCTGAGGAATGAACATGAGCAACAAATCGACCATAGCCGAAGTGAAGACGCTGTCCTGCAGCAACTCGTTTCGAAACTATCACTTCTTGAAAATCACCACCGAGGACGGCGTCGTCGGCTGGAGCGAGTATGACGAGAACTTTGGCTCCCCTGGCGTCACCGCGGTCATCAATCAGATCAGCCACAGACTGATCGGCCAGAGCGTGATGCACCACGAACTGATCCGCGAGGACCTGCGCAACGTCACGCGGCCGGCGGCTGGCGGCGTCGTCGGCCAGGCAATGGGCGCGATCGAGAACGCGCTGCTCGACGCCAAGGCGAAGACGCTGGACGTGCCCTGCCACGTGCTGCTGGGCGGCAAGGTGCGCGACAAGATCCGTGTCTACTGGTCGCACTGCGTGTCCTATCGCATGCGCACCGAACACTTCTCGCCCGGCATCGTGGACGCCAGCGGCGTGCGCCAGATTGCGCGCGAGGTCGGCGAGAAAGGCTACACGGCGCTCAAGACCAACATTTTCCACTATGACGAGAACGACCGCATCGAAGCCTGGGCGCCTGGCTTCGGCCGGCCCTATGAGCCGGGCCGCAATGTCGAGCGCAAGACGCGCAAGGACCTGCGCAAGCACCTGGAGATGATGCGCGATTCCGCCGGCCCCGACATCGACATCCTGCTCGACCTCAACTTCAACGCGCGCACCGAGGGCTATGTCGAGATGCTGCGCGAAACCCGCGACCTCGACCTCTTCTGGGTCGAGATCGACACGCTCGATCCGAAGGCGCTGGCCTACATCCGCGCCAACAGCGAACATCCGATCTCATCCTGCGAGACGCTGATCGGCGTGCAGCAGTTCCTGCCCTACTTCCAGAACCAGTCGGTGGACGTGGCGATCATCGACACGCCATGGAACGGCGTGTGGCAGTCGATGAAAATCGCCGCGGCGGCGGAGGCCTATGACGTCAACGTCGCCCCGCACAATTTCTACGGACATCTGTGCACGATGATGAACGCGCATTTCAGCGCAGTCGTGCCGAACGTGCGCATCATGGAAACCGACATCGACCGGATCTCGTGGGACTCGGAAGTGTTCACCCACGCGCCGGAATACAGGGATGGCTATCTGATCCTGCCGGATCGTCCGGGCTGGGGCACCGAGCCGGTGGAAGCCGCGCTTGCCAAGTATCCGCCGCTCCCGACCGCCGGGATGATCTACCGCACCCCGACGGCCCGTCTGGCAAGCTGAGGCGGCGGCATCGCCCCCTCGGTCAAGGCATGAAGGCCCAGTCGCAATGAACGACCCCGTAGACGTCCTGATCATCGGCGCCGGAGCTTCCGGCGCGGCCGTTGCATGGAGCCTGGCCGACACGCGCATGCGCATCGTCTGCCTCGAACAGGGAGACTGGCAGCAGTCTTCCCGCTATCCGAGCACGGGGCGGGATTGGGAAAACCGCCAGTTCGAGGACTACGCGATCAGTCCGAACCGCCGCGCGATGCCGGCGGACTATCCGATCAACGATGACGACTCGCCGATCAAGATCGCCAATTTCAACGGGGTCGGCGGCGGGACCATTCTCTATGCGGGGCATTTTCCCCGCATGCATCCCTCGGACTTTCGCGTGCGCTCGCTCGATGGCGTCGCCGACGACTGGCCGATCGACTACAAGCTCCTCGAGCCGTTCTACGCCGTCAACGATCGCATGATGGGCGTGTCGAGCCTCGCTGGGGACCCTGCCTATCCGCCCAAGGATTCGGTCACGCCGCCGCTGCCGCTCGGCCGCACCGGCGAGATGATGGGCCGGGCAATGAACAGCCTCGGCTGGCACTGGTGGCCATCCGACAGCGCCATCACGTCGGAACAATATGACGGCCGCGCGCCGTGCATCAACCTTGGCCATTGCGGCCATGGCTGCGCGCAGGGCGCAAAGGCCAGCACAGACATCACATATTGGCAGGAAGCGATCCGCAACCGCATCGAGGTGCGCACCAACTGCCGGGTGAGCCGGATCGAGACAAACGACGACCGGCGGGCGACCGGCGCATGGTATTTCGACGCCAATGGCGTGGAAGTGTTCCAGCCGGCCGAGATCGTCATCATGGCCTGCAACGGCATCGGCACGCCGCGCATCCTGCTGAATTCCGCCTCGGAGCGGTTCCCCGACGGACTGGCCAATTCCAGCGGCCAGGTCGGCCGCAATCTGATGTTCCATCCCTATGCGATGGCCCGCGGCCGCTTCGACGAGCGCCTCGACGGCTATCGCGGGTCGCGGGTCTTCATGTGGAGCATGGAGTTCTATGAGACCGACCCCGCGCACGATTTCAAGCGTGGCTACTGCTACCAGTTCACCCGCGGCTTCGGCCCGGCCGTCACCGCCATCAACGGCATGGCCGACGGTCTGTTGCCCTGGGGCGAGGAACATCACGCGGCATACCGCCGGCTGTTCGACCATCAGGCAGGCATGGTGTCGATCTGCGAGGATCTCCCCGAAGAGATCAACCGCGTCACGCTCGACCCGCGCCTGACCGACGGCAACGGCATTCCCGCGCCCAAGATCACCTACCGGCTGGGCGAGAACACCAAGCGCATGCTCGACCACTCGGTGGCGCGCGGCGTGGACATCCTGAAAGCTGCCGGCGCGCATGACATCGTCACGCGATCGCCCTTGCCCTATGCCGGCTGGCACCTGCTTGGGACGGCCCGCATGGGCGCCGACCCGCGCAATTCGGTTGTCAACGAATGGGGCCGCTGCCACGACGTGAAGAACCTGTTCATCGTCGACGGCAGCGTGTTCGTCACCTCCGGCGGCGTCAACCCGACCTCCACCATCCAGGCGATCGCGCTCTACATCGCCGACCAGATCAAGACGCGAATCTATGACCTCTTTGAGTGAGCCCATGAACGCGCCGTCGGAAGGCGAAAACCCGGTGATGCTCGCTGCGTCCCAACAGGACTGCTTGCGATGCATCGCAGGGCACATGATCCCGGCCAGCGAGACTTATGGCATGCCAGGCGCCGACGATCCCGCGATCTTCGCGGACATGGTGGCGTCGATCGCCCGGGACGCACAGGCGCTCAGCAATACGTTGCACGCCGTCGATCAAGCCGCCGGCGGCCGGCTGTCCAGCCTTCCATCGGGCGAACGAATGGCGCTGCTGATGCGGCTGCGGTCGGACCAACCCGGACTGCTTGGCGTCGTCGAGGCGGTCGTTTCGCGCGCCTATTACCGCGACGACAGGGTGCTGAAATCGATCGGCATGGAGCCACGGCCGCCCTATCCGATTGGCTACGCGGTCGAGCAGGGCGACTGGTCCTTGCTGGATCCGGTCCGAAAACGGGCGGCGATGTATCGCGACGCGGGCTAGCCGCATCCGTCAGCGATCTCGGTCAGCAAAGCCCTGCAACAGGCTGTCGGCGCTGGCTCATGCGACTGTCTTCGCCGCGATGTCCTCAATGGCGTTCGCGGCTTGCCTGTGCATGTGCTTCGCATTCTCCGAGGCAATGCTTGAGCTGATCGAGGCGACCTTTCCGGCTTCCGCACTGTAGTCAGTCGCAGCGTTCTGCGCGAAAGCGCTGAAAATATCGAACGCGTCCTTGAACTCGTCGCTGGCGGCAAGGTCATTCACCAGCTTCACATCCTGCTCGCAGCGATGCTTCAGGAAGGTCAACGCCTCGATCTGATACCGCATGGCGGCGCTGAACGCGTGAACCTGAAGCTGCGCCGTGGCTTGAACCAGATTCTGGCCGCCTGCGGTGAATGGCAGCAAGGGTCTGGCAAAGGATGTCAGTTCCGGTGCGATCGACATGGCCTGCTCCTGATCCCGAGCGAACGTGGAGGCGCTCTTCGAAGGCAGCGTAGTGGCGGACGTCTTCCCTGCATTGATCTGCGTCAAGCGCCACCCTGCTCGGGAACCCGCCTCTGTTGCGCCCGGCGCTCAGGCTTGTCGCAACTGCTTGCGAATGAGCACCAACGTGGCGTCGTCAGGATGGCTTTCCGCGGTAAACCCCTGCTCCTGCTCGAGCATGATCGCCTCGTGGTTCTGGCGGCTCTCGATCGATTCCAGCGTCTTGACGCCCTTGGCCTCGGCATACCGGGCGATGTGGCGCAGCAACTCCCAGCTCACGCCCTTGTGCTTGTGGTCGGCGCGGACGGAGATCGCGACTTCGCCGGTGTCGAGGCTGGGGTCGCAGGCCAGCATGCCGGTCGCGATGATCGCCTTTCCATCCGCAGCAAACGCAACGAAGTTCTCCGTCTCCCGATGGTCGACATGCGTCATCGCCACCAGCCGCTCGTGGCTCACTTCCTTGACGCCACCCAGAAACCTGAAGCGCAGATCTTCCGGCGAGACGTGCTTGAAGAAATCGGCCAGCGCCGCTTCGTCGTCATCCCGCACCGGGCGGATGTGCACCATCAGACCCGTATGGGTGATCACGTCACGGCTCCAGTCGCCTGTCTTGCCGCTCGCGGCCGGGCTCGCAGACGATGATGATAGGGTCCCTGTTTCCTGATCGACCAGCGCTTTCATGATGCCATTCCTTCAAAATGAATCTCTTGTGTCTGATCATGTTCGCATTGGAGCAGGCTATCGGCTTTGACCTCTGTCAAAGCGCAAGGAAAGGAGCCGCAGCCTGCGAAGACCCCGATCAACGCGCCATTTGATGCGCGTCAAAGCGAAGGGCGCGGATCCGCGTCATCTTCCCCACAGGAACATTCTTGCTTCCTGGGAGACATGCGATGACCGCCACCGGCACTTCCACGTCCGCGACCCCCCTGCAAAGCGCATCGAACAACAAGCTGCGCCTCGGCGCGCTGACGGCCCTGGTGATCGGCTCGATGGTCGGGTCGGGCGTGTTCAGCCTGCCCCAGAACATGGCCGCCGGCGCGGGGCCGCTCGCCATCATCATCGGCTGGGGAATCACCGCCGTAGGCATGCTGGCCCTGGTGTTCGTCTACCAGTCGCTGGCGACGCGCAAACCAGATCTCGACGCCGGACCTTACGCCTACGCCAAGGCGGGCTTCGGTCCGTTCGTCGGTTTCAACAGCGCCTGGGGTTACTGGATCAGCGCCTGGGTCGGCAATGTCTCCTACGCTGTGATCGTCTTCAGCGCGCTGTCCTATTTCTTCCCGTCATTCGGCGACGGCAACACCTGGCAGGCCGTGTTCGGCGCGTCGATCCTGCTCTGGTGCATCCACCTGCTGATCATGTCCGGCGTGCGCCAGGCGACGGTCATCAATACGATCGTGACCGCCGCCAAGATCGCGCCGATCATCCTGTTCATCGGCATCGTCGTCGTCGCCTTCAAGGTCGACGTCTGGTCGCTCGACTTCAGGGGGAGCAGTAATGCGAGCCTGGGCTCGATCATGGATCAGGTTCGGAGCACCATGCTGGTGACGCTCTGGGTGTTCATCGGCATCGAGGGCGCCAGCGTCTTTTCGGCCCGGGCCGAAAGGCGCAAGGACATCGCCACCGCCACCGTGCTCGGCTTCTTCACCTGCCTCGCGCTCTATGCGCTGGTGTCGCTGCTGTCGCTCGGCATCATGAACCAGCCGGAACTGGCGGCGTTGAAGAACCCGTCCATGGCCGGCGTGCTCGAGGCGGTCGTCGGTCCCTGGGGTGCGATCGTCATCAACCTCGCGCTGGTCGTATCGGTCGTCGGCGCCTTCCTGAGCTGGACCCTGCTCGCCGCCGAAGTGCCGCATGTCGCCGGCAAGGATGGCACCATGCCGAAATTCTTCGGCTACGAGAACGCACGCGGTGTGCCCTCCACCTCGCTTCTCATCACCAATCTGCTCGTGCAGGCCTTCCTGATCATCACGCTGTTCGCCCAGAGCACCTACCAGGCGCTGTTCTACATCGCTTCCACAGCCATCCTGGTGCCCTACATCTTCTCCGGCGCCTATGCCGCCAAGCTCGCCGTCACTGGCGAGAGCTATGGCAGCGGCGAAAACCGCAACGCCGCGCTGGTGCTCGGGGTCGTCGCGATGGTCTACGGGCTGTGGCTCGTCTACGCCGCCGGGCTATCCTACCTCTTCATGTGCGCCGTACTCTACGCGCCCGGCATCGTCTTCTATGTCTGGGCCCGACGCGAAAACGGCGCCCGCGTGTTCCAGCCGATCGAGGCCGTCCTGGCGGCAGCGCTTGTCGCCATCGGCCTCTACGCCGCATGGCAGATGTGGACCGGCGCGGTGAGCGCGCTGTGAACCCGGCAGCCGTCCTGAAAGGATATCCGTCATGACCGCTCTCGGCGTTCACTCCGAAACGGGCCGCTTGCGCGAGGTGATCGTGCACCGGCCCGACCTCAGCCTGCGCCGGCTGACGCCCGACAATTGCAAGGCGCTGCTGTTCGACGATGTGTTGTGGGTCAAGCGGGCGCGGCAGGAGCACGACATCTTCGTCGATGCGCTGCGCGAACGCGGCGTGACGGTTCATCTCTTCGGCGAATTGCTGGCGCAGACCATGGCGCTGCCGGAAGGCCGGGACTGGCTGCTCGACCGGCGGGTGGATTCCTCGGTCGTCGGATACGACATGGTCGCCGAGTTGCGCGGCTGGCTGGACGAGATGCCGGCGGAAACGCTTTCGGCGCTGCTCATCGGCGGCATTGCCCGCGCCGAACTGCCGTTCCAGCCTGCCGGGCTGACGGGCAAGACGCTGCTGCCGCAGGACTTCGTGCTGCCGCCGCTGCCCAACCAGCTCTTCACTCGCGACAGTTCCTGCTGGATCTACCGCGCGGTGTCGGTCAACGCCATGTTCTGGCAGGCGCGCAAGCCGGAGGCGGCCAATGTCGAGGCGGTCTACCGCTTTCACCCGCGCTTTCGCGATGCCGACACGCCCTTCGTGTCGCCCGACAATCCGGGCGCCGGCATAAGCCTCGAAGGCGGCGACGTGATGCCGATCGGTGGCGGAGTCGTGCTGGTCGGCATGGGCGAACGCACCACGCCGCAGGCGGTCGGCGGCCTCGCCCGCAGCCTGTTCGCCGCCGGCGAGGCGACCCGCGTCATCGCGGCGCTGATGCCGCGCGACCGGTCGTTCATGCATCTCGATACCGTCTTCACCTTCTGCGACCGCGACCTGGTGACGATGTATCCCCCCGTCGTCGACCGACTGCGCACCTTCTCGCTGCGGCCGGGCGACGGCGCGGCGGCCGTGGAAGTCGTGGAAGAGACGAAGCCCTTCACCGAAGTGGTGCGCGAAGCGCTCGGCCTGGAGAAGTTGCGCATCGTCGCCACCGGCGGCGACTCCTATGAAGCCGAACGCGAACAGTGGGACGACGGCAACAATGTCATCGCGGTCGAGCCGGGCGTGGTCATCGGCTACGACCGAAACGTCTACACCAACACGCTTCTGCGCCGCGCCGGCATAGAGGTCATCACCGTCGAAGGGGCCGAGCTCAGCCGCGGCCGCGGCGGCGGCCACTGCATGACCTGCCCGATCGTCCGCGATCCCAACTGAGACGAGAGGACACCAACATGCCCGTCAATCTCCATGGCCGCAACATGCTGACGCTGGACGACTTCTCGCCGTCCGAGATTCGCTATCTGCTCAAGCTGGCGGCGGAGCTCAAGTCGGCCAAGCAGGCGGGGACGGAGGTCCCGCGACTGGTGCGCAAGAACATCGCGCTGATCTTCGAGAAGGATTCCACCCGCACCCGGTCAGGCTTCGAGGTCGCGGCCTACGACCAAGGCGCCCATGTCACCTATCTCGGCCCCTCCGGCAGCCATATCGGCCACAAGGAGTCGATGAAGGACACGGCCCGCGTGCTCGGCCGGATGTACGACGCCATCGAATTTCGCGGCTTCAGCCAGGATCAGGCGGAACAGCTCGGCGCCCATGCCGGCGTGCCGGTTTACAACGGCCTGACCGACGAGGCGCATCCGACCCAGATCCTCGCCGACTTCATGACCATGCGCGAATTCACCCACAAGCACCTGTCGGACATGACCGTCGCCTTTGTCGGCGAAGGCCGCGACAATGTCGCCCTGTCGCTGGCGATCGGCGCCGCCAAGCTCGGCATGGACATGCGCATCGCCTCCCCCAAGGCGCTCTGGCCCGAGGAAAAGTTCTGCGACCATGTGCGGGAGCTCGCCGAGCGGAGCGGTGGACGATTCCGGCTGGACGAGAACCTGGAAGGCTGCGTCCAGGGCGCCGACTTCATCTACACCGACGTCTGGCTGTCGATGGGCGAGGACGAGAGCGGCTGGGGCGAGCGTATCAAAGTGCTGACGCCCTATCGCGTCACCCGGGAGCTGATGGCGGCAACCGGCAATCCCTACACCAAGTTCATGCACTGCCTGCCGGCATTCCACGACGCCAGCACGGAAGTCGGCGCGCATGTTCTCAGCGCATACGGCATCGACTGCATGGAGGTGACCGACGAGGTGTTCGAATCCGAGGCATCGATCGTCTTCGACCAGGCGGAAAACCGCATGCACTCCATCAAGGCGATCCTCGTCGCCACGATCGGCAGCTGACATGCGCATCGTCGTTGCGCTCGGCGGCAACGCGCTCCTGCGGCGCGGCGAACCGATGACCGCCGAAAACCAGCGCGCCAACATAAGACGCGCGGCCGCGGTCCTCGCCGAACTCGTCGCCGCGGGGCACTCGCTGGTGATCACGCACGGCAATGGTCCGCAAGTCGGCCTTCTCGCGCTTCAAGCCGCGGCATCGCCGGACGCACCCTTCCCGCTCGACGTGCTCGACGCGGAGAGCGCCGGGATGATCGGCTACGTACTGCAGCAGGAGCTTGGCAATGTGATCAAGGACAGGCTCTTCGCCACCTTGCTGACCCAGGTGAAGGTTGACCCCCTCGACCCCGCCTTCGACAAGCCGACCAAGCCCATCGGCCCGGTCTATGACGAAGCCACGGCGCGCAAACTTGCCGCCGAACGCGGTTGGAAGATCGCGCCCGACAATGACAAATGGCGTCGCGTCGTCCCCTCGCCCAAGCCGCTCGAAATCCTGGAACGAGAGGTGCTCGCCTTCCTGATCGAGCGCGGCGTGACGGTCATTTGCGCTGGAGGCGGCGGCATTCCTGTCGTCGAGCTGGCCAATGGCAGCATCGCCGGCGTCGAAGCGGTCATCGACAAGGACCTGGCCTCGTCGCTTCTGGCGCGGCAGGTTGGCGCCGACATGCTGCTCCTGCTGACCGATGTGGATGCCGTCTATGTCGATTGGGGCAAGCCCACGGCACGCGCGCTCGGCCATGTGCGCGCCTCGGAAATCTCTGCGCTCAGTTTTCCGGCGGGGTCCATGGGCCCCAAGGTCGAGGCGGCGGTCGAGTTCGCCAATGCAAGCGGAAAACCGGCAGGAATCGGCCGGCTGGACGATGCGGCGGAAATCTGCGCCGGCACGCGCGGCACGCGGATCGAACCCGACGACCGCGCATAGCGCACCCGGATTTCGACCGGACATTGTCTTCAACATCCGCCTCCGGCCGTCCTGAAGGACGCCACGCTGCGCCCCGCCGCCCCGCCGTCCCGCCGTCCCGCCGTCCCGCCGAAGGGCAAATGGGTGCTTTCTTTCAGATCGTGGGGGACATATCCTAGACATGAGCCAGGAGCGCCCGTCGAGGCGCCGGCTTCAGGAGTATGTCTTTTGCCTGCCGCACCCAACAGCGGCAGTTCACAGCTCAAGCCGGAACGCACCGGCGACATTTGTTTTCTGATTGGTCGAGGCAATGCCGGCGAGAGATATGGACGGGCTGAGCGGGCGACTGCTTCAGATGATCTTCTCGCGCCGTTTCGAAGGCCGGGCGGGGTATGTGCTCGCGGCGGCGCTGGTCGCTCTCGTCTTTGCGGTTCAGCTCCCCTTGCAGCAGGTGCTCGTTGGCCAGGTCGCATTCATTCTGTTTGTTCCGGCCATCCTCGCGGCCTCCATCGCCGGCGGGATCGGACCGGGTCTGCTGGCGGTCGCGCTGTCCTTCGCAGGCGCGCTTTACATCACATGGCATGACGCAGGAAGCTGGCTGCAGCCAGCTATTTTCGGGGTTGTCGGTCTTGTCATCGCCTGGATGGGCGAGATGCTGCATCATGCACGCCGTGCAATGGACAAGACAGAAGACACTCTGAGAGGACGGGAAGCCCACCTTAGGTCGATCCTCGACACCGTCCCGGACGCCACGATCGTCATCGACAACCGGGGAACCATCACCTCCTTCAGCGCCGCCGCGGTCCGGCAATTCGGCTATTCCGAGCCGGAAGCGATCGGCAACAACGTGCATATGCTGATGCCGGAGCCCTATCATCGCGAGCATGACGGCTATCTCGACCGCTACCGCGCGACGGGGGAGAAGCGGATCATCGGCATCGACCGCGTCGTGGTCGGTCGTCGGAAGGACGGTTCGACCTTTCCGATGAAGCTGACGGTCGGCGAGATGAAATCCGCCGACGGCACCTTCTTCACCGGCTTCGTCCGCGACCTGACCGAGCGCGAGCAATCCGAAGCGCGTCTTCAGGAGGTCCAGGGCGAGCTGGCGCGCCTGGCGCGCCTCAACGAGCTCGGCGAAATGGCCTCGACGCTTGCCCACGAGCTCAATCAGCCGCTGGCGGCGATCGCAAACTATTCGCAGGGCTGCGTCCGCTTCCTGAGCGAACTGGACGGCACGGCGGCGGGTCGCATCAGGGAGGCGCTGGAGGAGACCGTGCGACAGTCGCTGCGCGCCGGCGGGATCATTCGCCATCTGCGCGAATTCGTCACCCACGGCTCCATCCAGAGGACGCCCGAGGACATTCACGGACTGATCGAGGAGGCCGGCGCCCTGGCTCTGGTCGGGTCCCGCGAAGTCGGTGTGCGGTCGGTTTTCGACTTCTCGGCCGACACCGGCGCCATCCTGGTCGACCGCGTGCAGATCCAGCAGGTGTTGATGAACCTGATGCGCAATGCCATGGAAGCAATGCGGGGCAGCGACCGGCGCGAGCTTGTCGTACGCACGTCAATTGATAGCGATAGGCATGTCGTGATCGAAGTCGCCGATACCGGTCCGGGCATTTCGGACGAGATTGCAGATCGGCTGTTCCAGCCTTTCGTCACGAGCAAAGCGAGCGGCATGGGAATCGGCCTCTCGATCTCGAGGCGCATCGTGGAAGCGCATGGCGGAGAAATATCGGTCAGCCGCAATGCCGACGGCGGAGCGACCTTCCGCTTTACGCTGCCAACCGCCGGGGAAGACCAAGCACATGCAGCCTGACGATTATGTCGTTCACGTCGTCGACGACGATGAGCCGGTGCGCAAGTCGCTCGCCTTCCTGCTCACGATGTCCGGCTTTTCGGTGCGGATGCACGAATCCGCGACCTCATTCCTCGAGTTTGCGCCCGGGATCGGCAGGGCCTGCCTCGTGACCGACCTTAGAATGCCGGACATGAGCGGCGCGGAGCTCTTGGCCAGGCTGCAGGAAGCGGGGGCCATGGTGCCCGCGATCGTCATCACTGGCCATGGCGACGTGCCGATGGCCGTCGCGGCCATGAAGGCCGGCGCTGTGGACTTTATCGAGAAGCCGTTCTCGGACGACGTTCTGATTGACGCCATCCGCAAGGCGGCGCAGTTGCTCGACCAATCGCCCGACACGATCACCGACACGACCCTGCTCAGGCTGCGGTATGAACAACTATCCGATCGCGAACGGCAGGTCCTGATGGCCGTCGTTGCCGGCCTGCCGAACAAGTCAATCGCCTATGACCTGGACATCAGTCCCCGAACGGTCGAGGTTCACCGCGCAAACGTCATGTCCAAGATGCAGGCCAGAAGCCTCCCCGAGCTTGTCCGCATTGCGCTCGCAATGAACCTTGGCGGTCGGAAGACGGGCGCCTAGCCCAACCGCCCGATTTTTCCGAACAACGCGCTTCCTTCCCCGCTTTGATTTTGCGCAATGCGGCGCATTGCGCTTCTGCGCGATGATGAGAGTTCATTGGAGCCGGCTCAGAGAGTCGGTGGAGGCTCAGGGTGATCACGCCAAATACTGTGCTTGTTGCGGCGCCGGATACAGCCTTCCGGCGTTCGCTCGAATTCGCGCTCGAGAGTGCGGGATTCGGAACAAGCGGCCATCTTAGTGCAACGGGCGCCTTTGCCTCCGAGGAGGGCGGCCGAGCCGTCTGCGCCGTCATCGACGATAATGCCATCGACAACTGGAAGCTTGCGCCAGACCAGTTCCGCCGGTTTGCCAGACCGGTCATCCTCCTGATCGGGCGTTTCCAGGCGGTGCCGCCCTTGCCCCTCGTGACGCCGGTCATCAAGCCGCTTCTCGGCGAGCCGCTCATCGAGGCCGTGCGCGCCGCCATCGCCAGCGTCCACTGATCGCACACTACGTAGTTACCCTTAAGGACATAACCGAATTTCGGCGAGTCTCGATATGAGCGATTGATCTCCCCATCGGAAAAGGGAGATCGACATGGCCATCCTCCAAACGTCGCGGATTTCAGTTCATCCCCACGGCATCGCGCTGGTTCAGGGTGCCGATTCCGGGCAGCCGAAGGCAAACTGGCAGGCGCCGACCTTCTTCGCCGCCGGCGCCGAGATTTACGCCCAGGGCGAAAAATGTGGCGGTCTCTACAGGGTGGAGTTCGGCGCGGTTCGGGTCTATCGCCTGCTCGCCGACGGTCGCCGCCAGATCTCGGCGTTCCATCTGGCCGGCGAGACATTCGGGTTCGAGGCCGACAACACCCACCATTTCTTCGCAGAGGCCATCTGCGGTACCGGCATCCATGCTCTCCACACGTCTCCCGCGAATAATTTCTCCAATGAACTGTTTCCCTTGGCGTTGAAGAGCCTGGTCAGGGCGCAGGAGCATCTCCTCGTTCTCGGGCGTCAGAACGCCATCGAGCGGGTCGCGGCTTTTCTCGCCGACATTGCCGAGCGCCAGGGCGGATTGAGGCAGGTGGAGCTTCCGATGTCCCGTGCCGATATCGGCGACTATCTGGGCCTGACCATCGAGACCGTGTCGCGCATCTTCTCGAAGCTGAAGCAGAAGGGCGTGATCCGGCTGCCGAGCCTGCGCAGCGTCGAGATCGCGAAATGGCAGGTGCTGCAGGATATGGCAGCCTGAGCTCGGCATTCGCCCTTGCCTGAAGTCTACAAACGTCGGGAGCAGAGGATTCTGTTGATGTCGATCAAGGCGACGCGGCTGTCTGGGCGTAGACTCTCATTGCGATGATGGAAGGTTGACCTCCATGCAAGTTATGACGCTCAACACGCTCGAATGCACCAAGCTGCTGACGGAAAGCCGCGTCGGCTGGCTGGCATGCGCGAGGGACGGTCAGCCCTATGTCGTGCCAATCTACTTCGCCTGCGCAGACAATCATCTCTACGCCTTCTCGATGCCCGGCAAGAAGATCGACTGGATGCGGACCAATCCGCTGGTTTCGATCGTGGTCGAGAAGACCGGAATGGCCCGCGAATGGCAATGCGTTGTGGTCGACGGACGGTATGAAGAATTGCCGGACCGCGTCGGACACAAACTCGAACGGGACCATGCCTGGTCGCTGCTGAGCCACCATGTCGACTGGTGGGAGCCTGGCGCTCTGAAACCTTCAGATGCTACGCTGTCGGACCATTCCAACCACGTCTTCTTCCGCATCCGAATCGACCATGTCTCGGGACGTGCGGCCCGGGAAGAATAGGCCGCGGAACGCCATAGAAGCGGCCGGCGGCCACGGAATGATTCGAAGCCTGACGATGACCGCCGACAACCAGCAAGCCGCCACCGCCCGCTGGCGGATCCGGCCACCTGACGCCAGCCCTCATTGGCTCTGGCGGAGCGCAAGCGACAAGCCGTATCCGCGCACATTCGCAGCTTCACGCCGCTCCGGCCCGGCCATTGCGTTGAATCAATGCGCCACCGGACGGGATTCGCTACAAATCCTCACTGGCCTTCGTTTCGAAGTGCTTCAGGAACATGGAGCGATATCATGGGATACTATTTCAGCAAGACGATCGATATGTCGTTCGGCGACGCCATCGCCCATGTGACGAGCGCGCTTGCAGCCAAGGGCTTCGGCGTGCTGACGACGATCGACGTGAGCGCCACGATGAAGGCCAAGCTCGGCGTCGACTTTCCGCCCTACACGATCCTCGGCGCCTGCAATCCGCATCTGGCATGGCGGGCCCTTCAGGCTGAGAACAAGATCGGCACCATGCTGCCGTGTAACGTGGTCGTCCGCGAGGCCGGCCCCGGCAAGGTCGAGGTCGCGGCCGTCGACCCGGTCGCCTCGATGTCGGCCGTGGAGAATCCTGGGCTGGGCGAAGTGGCCGGCGGCGTGAGAACCTTGCTCGCCGACCTCGTCAAGCAGCTGTAGCGCTCCAAACGCGACGGATTGGGCTCATGAACGAAACGATCGTGCGGCGAGCGCTGCTGGCAGTGGCTATAGTTGGCCTTTGCGTGGGGCTGGCCGCTCAGTATTTGGGCATCACGACCGTGCGGCCTGCGATGATCTGGGCCATTGCGACGCTGCCCGTCATCGTCGCCCTCGGCATCTCCATCCTTCGCGACATGTGGATCGGCAGACTGGGCGTCGACGCCATCGCGCTGGTGTCGATGACGGCAGCGCTGGTTCTCGGCGAAGCGCTCGCCGCCATCGTCGTCGCGATCATGTACGCAGGCGGAACGGTTCTGGAGGATATGGCGCGCGGCAGGGCCGAACGCGATCTCACCGCCCTCACCGATCGCTCGCCCCGGCTGGCGCATCGTCGCTCCGGCCAGGAGTTCGAGACAGTGGCTGTTGACCGCGTCGAGGTCGGCGACGAACTCATGGTCCAGGCTGGCGAGCTTCTTCCCGTCGACGGCATCCTGTCCGACAGCACGGCGCTGGTGGACGAGGCGGCGGTAACGGGCGAGCCCCTGGCGAAGGAACGCTTTGCCGGCGAAGCGCTTCGGAGCGGCACGATCAACGCCGGCGAAGCCTTCCATATGAAGGCCTCGGCATCAGCCGAACACAGCACCTACGCCGCGATCGTGCGCATGGTCGCCGCCGCGCAGACCGCAAAGGCGCCGTTCATGCGCATGGCCGACCGCTTTGCGATGGGCATGCTGCCGGCGACTTTGCTCGTCGCGGGCCTCGCGTGGTACTTCTCCGGCGACCCCATTCGCGCCCTGGCCGTCCTGGTGGTGGCAACGCCGTGCCCTCTGATCCTGGCGGCCCCCGTGGCGTTCATCGGCGGCGTGGCGCGGGCAGCGCGCCTCGGGATCCTCATCAAGGGCAGCGCGGCGCTTGAGGCGCTGGCCGACGTGCGGACCGGCGTGTTCGACAAGACCGGAACGCTCACCTATGGCGGCGCCGACCTGATCGACGCCGAGGCCGCACCGGGACGGGACACCAATGCGATCCTGCGCCTGCTGGCATCGCTGGAACAGGCGTCGAACCACGTCCTGGCCGAAGCCATCATCTCCGCGGCGCGCCGAAACGGCCTGACGCTTTCGCCTCCGACCGCAGTCCGCGAGTTTCGCGGATCGGGCCTGGAGGGCCTCGTCGACGGAAGTTCCATCAAGGCCGGCGCGCGCGCCCTCGTTCTGGAGGACAAGCCGATCCCGCTGTGGGCCGAGCCTGGCGAACGCCGATACCTCGGCCAGCCCGTGCTGCGGGTCTTCGTCGCGCTGGATGGCCGCCTCGCTGCTGTCTTCACCTTCGGCGACGCGCTCCGAGGCGACGCGCGCGCGGCGTTGGACGATCTGCGATCAGGCGGCATGTCGCGGATCATCATGCTCACCGGCGACGATTCAGCCGCGGCCGCCCGCGTGGCCAACGCGGTTGGCATCGACACGGTGATTGCCGACGCAAGTCCGGCCGACAAGGTGGCGACGGTCGACGCGGAAAAGGCGCAAGCGCCGACCTTGATGGTCGGCGACGGCATCAACGACGCACCGGCGCTGGCGGCTGCGACGGTTGGCGTCGCGATGGGCGCGCGCGGCGCGACCGCGTCAAGTCAGGCCGCCGACGTGATCGTTCTCGGCAGCCGCCTCCAGCCGATCGCCGACGCCGTCCGCATCGCCCGGCGCACCCGCTCCATCGCGCGGCATAGCATCGTGGTCGGGCTGGGGCTGTCAGGCGCGGCGATGATTGCCGCGGCTTTCGGGCTGATCACGCCCGTTTCCGGCGCGCTGCTGCAGGAGGTGATCGACGTGGCGGTGATCCTGAACGCCCTCCGCGCGCTCAGGGGACCGGGCATGGCTGCACCATCCGGGAAAACCAGACTATGATGGCTCGAATGGCGCTTCGACCCCGTCGCGGAATTCCGCGCCAGCGCTGGCCATGTCGGGCACTATGACAGTCGATGCAGCGCCATCGACGAGAGCGGAGGAATGATCCTTGGCGGAGAATCTTGTCGTCTGCAGCGAATGCGGAAGTGTCAATCGCCTGCCACCAGCGCGGCGTGCTGACGATGCGAAATGCGGCCAGTGCGGCAAGAAACTGTTCGCCGCCCACCCGCGCGATGTCGACGGCGCCACATTCGATCGTCATCTGACTCGCACCACCTTGCCGGTGCTGGTGGATATCTGGGCGCCGTGGTGCGGTCCATGCCGCGCCATGGCCCCGGCCTACGAGGCGGCGGGGCGGGAGCTCGAACCGCATGTCGTGCTGGTCAAGCTCAATTCGGACAACGAGCAGGCGATCTCCGCCAGACTTGGCATCCGCGGCATCCCGACGATGATCCTGTTTCACGGCGGCGGCGAGATCGCGCGCACTTCAGGCGCCATGTCCGCCAGCCAGATCGTGAAATGGGTGCGCGACCGGCTGCCCTCGGTCGCGGCCTGAGCGCGGCTGCGGATGGACAACCTCGTCGCACGTTTCGGCCTGGCGCTGGCGATCGGCCTGCTGGTCGGGCTGGAGCGCGGCTGGCGCGAGCGGGAGGCGCCCGACAAGAGCCGCACCGCCGGGATCCGCACCTACGGCATTGCCGGACTGCTCGGCGGCGTCATCGCCGCGTTGGCCGAAGCCGTCGGCGCGACATTCCTGCTCGCAGCGGGTTTTCTCGGGTTCGCCGCGGTCTTCGCCTGGTACAAGGCGCGCGAGGCGAGCCATGATGAGGATTTCAGCGTCACCGGCGTCATCGCCGGTCTTGCCGTGTTCGCGCTGGGCGCGCTTGCGGTGGTGGGCGACTACCGCGCCGCCGCGGCAGGCGGTGCGATCCTGGCCGCGATACTGGCAAGCCGGGAAGTCTTGCACGAACTGTTGCGGCGGCTGACCTGGATCGAACTCCGTTCCGCCCTGATTCTGGCCGTCATGACGGCGGTGATCCTGCCGGTGCTGCCGAACCGGACGATCGATCCGTGGGGCGGGCTCAACCCGTGGGAAATCTGGTTCTTCACCGTTCTGACCGCCGCGCTCTCCTTCCTTGGCTACGCGGCCACGCGTATTCTGGGTGAGACGCGAGGCCTGATCCTCAGCGCGCTGGCAGGCGCCCTGGTTTCTTCCACCGCGGTGACGATCGCGCTGGCCCGGACCGCCAGGGCCGGCGGCAACGCCCTGCCTCTGGCGGGGGCCGCGGCCTTGGCGGCGATGATCTCGGTCCTGCGCGTCTGCGTCGTCGTGCTGCTGATCGGCCCGGCGGCGCTGGCCACTGTTGCTCCGGCGGCGCTGGCGGCGGCGGTCTGCTTTGCTGCCTTCGGTTTGCTGTTGCTGAGGCGCACCGACGGACAGGCTGCAAACGCCGCCCCGGCGCGGAATCCCTTCGAGCTGACGCCGCTGCTGCTTTTCGCCCTGCTCTTCGCGGTGGTCTCGACAGCGAGCGCGGCGCTGGCTGGCGTCGTGGGCGGCGGCGGGCTGGTGATCACATCGGCGCTTTCGGGCATGTTCGACGTGGACGTCGCGACGCTGAGCGCGCTCCGCCTGATCGGGCCGCAGATCACCGCCGACATGGCCGGAACCGCGGTTCTGGCCGCGCTCGTCGCCAATGCCGTCGGACGCCTGTCGATGGCGGTGCTGGCAGGTCCGGTCCGCTTCTGGGGGCCGCTTGCAGCCGCAACCACGATGGCCGTCGGCGTGGGATGCGCGGTATTCTTCTTCCTGCCGACTCCGTGAAGCGCGGCGACGGCCCTCATCGTCATCTATGGCCCCGCGGGGTTCAGCGGAACCGCCCGACGAGTTTGGTCAGTTCCCGCAGCCACAGCACCGAACTCGCGGTCGCGGCACAGACCAGCCAGTCTGTCCCGCTCAGGCTGACCGTGACGAACGCCTGCTGCAGGAACGGCAGGTAGACCACCGCGACGTGCAGGGCGACCGACAGGCCGACCGCTCCCCACAGCCACTTGTTGGCGAACAGTCCCTCGAAAGCGCTGCGCTCGTCGGATCGGGCGTTGAAGACGTTGAAGAGCTGGAACAGCGTCAGCGTCGTGAACCCCATGGTCCGGGCATGTTCGATCGTCCCTGATCCCTCGATCAGCCCGCCCGGCAGCGAGGCATCGATGACGGCGAGCGTTCCAATGGCCATGATCAGGCCAACAAAGACGATGCCGGCCCACATGCGGCCGGTGATCACCCCCTCGCCACGCCGACGCGGCGGCTTCGACATGAGCCCGGCATCGGCGGGGTCGACTCCCAGCGCCAGCGCAGGCGCGCCATCGGTGACCAGATTGATCCACAGGATCTGGGTCGCCAGCAATGGCAAGGTGACGGTCTCGCCCTGGCCGGCGACGAGGCCGATCAGGTCGGCCAGCAGCACGCCGAGGAACATGGTCAGTACCTCGCCGATATTCGACGACAGGAGATAGCGCAGAAACTTGCGGATGTTGGAGAAGATGGCGCGGCCTTCCTCGACCGCGGCCACGATCGTGGCGAAATTGTCATCCGCCAGCACGATATCGGCCGCCTCCTTGGAGACATCCGTTCCGGTTATGCCCATCGCAATGCCGATATCGGCGGATTTCAGCGCCGGCGCATCGTTGACGCCGTCGCCGGTCATGGCGACCGTATCGCCCTGGCGCCGCAGCGCCTCCACGATCCTGAGCTTGTGGGCGGGATCGACGCGCGCGTAGACCGACACGTCAAGCACCATGCGGTCGAGCTCGTCCGCCGGCATCTTCTCCAGTTCCGCGCCGGAGAGCACGCGGCCATCGTCGCTGATGCCGAGTTCTCCGGCGATGACGGCGGCGGTCTTCGGATGGTCGCCGGTGATCATGATGGCGCGGATACCGGCCTGCTTAGCCTTTTCGACCGCCTGTCGCGCCTCCTCGCGCGGCGGATCGATCATGCCGATCAAGCCGAGGAAGACCAGGCTGTTCTCGATGTCTTCGCCGAACGTGAGGCGGCACTCCCTGTCGTCCGGCAAGGAGCGAAAAGCGACGCCCAGCGTACGCATCGCCTGTCCGGCGAGCGCTTCGTTGGTCCACAGGATCTCGCTGCGCCGCTCGGCCGTCATCGGCCTCGTTTCCTCGCCGACAAGCTCATGCGAGCAATGCGCCAGCAGGACATCCGGCGCGCCCTTGGTGAAGGCGCGCAGCCCTTCGCCCCGGTCCGCGTCGGTGTGCACCGTGCTCATCAGCTTGCGCTCCGACGAGAACGGAACCTCGCCCACCCGCTCGAACCTGGCGTCAAGAGCCGCTGCCTCGAGCCCCGCCCGGCGGGCGGCCACGATGAGCGCGCCTTCGGTCGGGTCGCCGTGGACCGACCAGCGGCCCTCATTGTTCTGGAGGACCGCGTTGTTGGCGCGGTCAGCGGCCGCCAGCGCGCGCACAATCTCCGATCGCAGCGCGGCATATTCTGGCGATTCCAGATCGGGCTCGACGCCGCCTTCGGGAGAGTATCCCGTGCCGTCAAAGCCGACGGAGCCGCTGGCCGTCACGATCCGGCGCACCGTCATCTCGTTCCGGGTGAGCGTGCCGGTCTTGTCGGAGGCGATGACGGTCGCCGATCCGAGCGTCTCGACGGCAGCCAGGCGGCGGACGATCGCATGGCGGGCGGCCATGCGCTGGACGCCGAGCGAGAGCACCGCGGTCACGACGGCCGGAAGGCCTTCGGGCACGGCGGCGACCGCAAGCGCAACGCCAAGGATCAGCACGTCGAACAGGGCCGAGAGGCCACGCACCTCGGTGACCAGCAGGATGACGCCGATCATCGACGCCGCGATGAAGACGACAATCATGCCGAGCAGGCGGCCGACCCGGTCGAGTTCGCGTTGGAGCGGAGTGCTTTCCTCAGGCGTCTGCGCCAGCATTCCGGCGATGTGGCCCATCTCGGTGCGCATGCCGGTCGCGGTGACCACCGCGACGCCGTGTCCCCGCGAGACCGCCGTGCCGCTGAACAGCATGTTGCGACGATCCGCGAGACCAGTTTCCCTGTCCAATACCTCCGGGCTTTTCGAAACCGGCACACTTTCGCCGGTGAGCGGCGCCTCCGCGGCATGCAGCGCGCTTGACTCGATGAAGCGGGCATCCGCCGGGACCGTGTCGCCCTCCTCGATGAGGATGACATCGCCAGGCACGACGAGGTCGGACAAGAGTTTTCGTCTTTCACCGTCCCTGACGACCGTCGCCCGCGGCGCCGCCATGCTGCGCAAGGCTGCAGCCGCCGCCTCGGCGCGGGACTGCTGGGCGTGGCCCATGATCGCGTTGAGGAGCACGATGCTGAAAATGGCGATCGCCTCATAGGGCAGTTCGGAATCGCGCTCATAGAGCCAAAGCGCGGCGGAGATCGCGGCCGCCGCGATCAGCAGAAGGACCAGGGTGTTTGCGAACTGCCCGAGGAACTTCCGCCAGGCCGGCCGTGGGGTCTCGACGTCCAGACGGTTGTGTCCGCACTGGCCGAGACGGACCGTGGCCTCCGCCTCCGTCAGCCCCGTGGTCGCATCCGAGCCGAGCGCGGCAAGCACGCTTTGGAACGTGTCGCCGTGCGGCTCGGAAATCTGAAACTCGAGTTTGTCCAACTGTCACTGTCCCCGAGATAGCGTCGTCCCTGTAGGTAAGGACTTTCGGTGGCGTTCCGGCGCATTTTCTCGTGCGCTGTTGTCGCACGCGGGCGCGGATCCGCCACCTGAATTGATCCAGATCAGCGATCCGCGCGGCAGAGCGCTCTATCTGTCCTGACGCAAGCGACTGCGGGGCGCCAGGGGACGGCAGATGCCGAAAGTATCGACTTACGCGGCAGGAACGTTTGCGCCTGGAACGGCTTTCGTGTCGCATGGGGCCGGTTCGGCGTGCTGTTGCAGATCTGATCTCGAGCGTCGGCCTTCCAACGCGCGATCAGGTCATGGGGTAGAGCGATGATGAACGATGCGCAATCGGGTCGCAGAGGCCAATTCGGCACTTACGCACTGGCGGCCGCATGCGTCGCGGGAATCTTGCTTTGCCTGCTCATCGCCTGGCCCTTCCTCGGCGCGATCACCTGGGCTGTTGCGCTGGCGATCCTGTTCTCCCCCTTGCATAGCAGGATCGAGGCGAGGTTCGGGCGCCCCAATCTCGCGGCCCTGCTCTCGGTCGCGATCGTGGCCATCGTCGTTGTCGTGCCGGCTGTTTTCGTAGTCGAGCGCCTGATCTCGGAAGCCGCGTCCGGAGCCGTCTCCATCCAGGCGCGCATCGCGGACGGCGAGCTTCAGAGGATGCTTGACGCCTATCCCCGCATCGCGCCACTGGGCGCGTGGATCGACCGCCAATTCGATCTCCCGTCGATGACAGCCAGCCTTGCGACATGGATCAGCAATCTTGGCGCGACATTCGTCCGCGGGTCGTTCCTGCAGGTGGCTGAGGTCTTTCTGACCTTCTACCTTCTGTTCTACTTCCTTCGTGATCGGGTCGCCGCCCGCCGCCTGTTGAAGAACTGGCTTCCGCTTGCCACAGCCGATGCCGACCTGTTGTTCCGGCGGGTCGTCGATACCGTACATGCCACGGTCTACGGCACGCTCGCCGTTGCGGCGGTGCAGGGGTTTCTCGGCGGCATGATGTTCTGGGTGCTCGGCCTGTCCAATCCGCTCCTCTGGGGGCTGGTGATGGGCCTGCTGTCGATCATTCCCGTTCTCGGCGCCTTCATCATCTGGATACCGGCTGCGATGCTGCTGATGCTGGACGGAAGCTGGGCGCGCGCCCTGATCCTCACGGCCTGGGGCGGCATCGTGGTCGGCGGAATCGACAACGTCCTGCGGCCGATGTTCGTCGGCAACCGGCTCCGGCTGCACACGATACCCGCCTTCATATCGATGATCGGCGGACTGGTCCTTTTCGGCGCCCCCGGCTTCATCCTTGGCCCGCTCGCAGTCACTGTCACAGTGTTGCTGGTAGAGTTCTGGAACAAGCATCCTGAGGGGACCGAACTGGAGCCTCGTTCAAAAGTTGACCCGCAATTGGCAAGGAAATCCGCATGACCGTGATGAGTGAAGGACACAGCCTCGCGCTGCCGGAACGCGCATCAGCGCTTGAGGACAATGCCGCGATGGTTGATCCATCTGTTTCCAAGAGCGAACTGAGCGCGATCGACGCGTGGTGGCGGGCGGCCAACTATCTCGCCATTGGACAGATCTACCTGCTGGACAATCCGCTGCTGCGCGAGCCGCTGACGCTGGAGCACGTCAAGCCGCGCCTGCTCGGCCACTGGGGCACGTCGCCCGGGCTGAGCTTCATCTACGCCCACCTGAACCGCATCATCCGCGCCCGCGACGCCGATGTGATCTACATCTGCGGCCCCGGCCATGGCGGCCCGGCGATGGTCGCCAATACCTGGCTCGAAGGCACTTACAGCGAGCTTTATCCGGATGTCTCGCTGGATGAAGGCGGAATGCGGAAGCTGTTCCGCCAGTTCTCATTCCCCGGCGGCATTCCGAGCCACGCGGCACCGGACGTGCCGGGGTCGATCCACGAGGGTGGCGAACTCGGCTATGCACTGTCGCATGCCTTCGGCGCCGCGTTCGACAACCCTGACCTGGTGGTGGCCTGCGTCGTCGGCGACGGCGAGGCCGAAACCGGACCGCTCGCCGCGGCGTGGCACTCCAACAAGTTCCTGAGCCCGGTGCGCGACGGGGCGGTGCTGCCGATCCTGCATCTCAACGGCTACAAGATCGCCAACCCGACCATCCTCGCGCGCATCCCGAAGGATGAACTGCGGTCGCTGTTCGTCGGCTACGGCTACGAACCGCTCTTCGTCGAAGGCGACGACCCTGCCCTCATGCATGAGCGCATGGCGGTGGTGCTGGACGAGGCCTTCGCCAGGATCCGCGCGATCCAGGAGGCAGCGCGCCGTGCGCCTAACACGCCGACCCCGCGGCCGACCTGGCCGATGATCGTGCTGCGCAGCCCCAAGGGCTGGACCGGGCCCAAGGAGGTCGACGGGCTGAAGACCGAGGGGTTCTGGCGCTCGCATCAGGTCCCGTTGTCGGGGCTCGCCGAAAACCCTGAGCACCTGAAGATGCTGGAGACATGGCTGAAAAGCTATCGCCCCGAGGAACTGTTCGACGCAAGCGGTGCGCCCATCGAGGCAATCCGGGCAATCGCGCCACGCGGCGCGATGCGGATGAGCGCCAGCCCGCATGCCAATGGCGGGGCGCTGCGCCGCGCGCTCGACCTGCCGGCGCTTGACCGGCACGCCATCGCCGTCGGCCGGCCGGGCTCCGTCAAGGCGGAGGCGACCAAGGCGATGGGCGATTTCCTCCGCGCCGTGATGGAATTGAACGCCGAGACCCGCAACTTCCGCATCGTCGGCCCGGACGAGACCGCCTCGAACCGGCTGCAGGACGTGTTCAAGGTCACCGAACGTGCCTGGATGGAGACGATCCTGCCCGAGGACGTGCATCTCGGCCAGGACGGGCGGGTGCTGGAGATCCTCTCCGAGCACACCTGCCAGGGCTGGCTCGAAGGCTACCTGCTGACCGGCCGGCACGGCCTGTTCTCCTGTTACGAGGCTTTCATCCACATTGTCGATTCGATGTTCAACCAGCATGCGAAATGGCTTGACGCCTGCAACGACATCCCGTGGCGGCAGCCGATCGCCTCTCTCAACTACCTCCTGTCCAGCCATGTCTGGCACCAGGAGCACAACGGCTTCAGCCATCAGGATCCGGGCTTCATCGACATCGCCCTGAACAAGAAGGCCGACATCGTGCGGGTCTACCTGCCGCCGGACGCCAACACGCTGCTCTGCGTCACCGATCACGTGTTGCGCACCTGGAACCGCATCAACATCATCGTCGCCGGCAAGCCGCCGTCCTGGCAGTGGCTGCCGATGGACAAGGCGATCGTGCACTGCCGCGCGGGCGTCGGCGTCTGGGACTGGGCCTCGACCGACGGCGGTGCGGACCCGGACGTGGTCATGGCCTGCGCCGGCGACGTGCCGACGCTGGAAACCCTGGCGGCCGTGCAGATCCTGCGTGAAGCGGCTCCAGACCTGCGCATCCGGGTCGTCAACGTGGTCGACCTGATGACGCTGCAACCGACGGAGGTTCATCCGCACGGCCTGTCGGACGCCGCGTTCGACGCGCTGTTCACGGCCGACAAGCCCGTCGTCTTCGCCTATCACGGCTATCCCTGGACGATCCATCGCCTGACCTATCGCCGCCGCAACCACGCCAATATCCACGTCCGCGGCTACAACGAGGAAGGCACCACGACCACGCCCTTCGACATGACCGTGCTGAACGGCCTCGACCGCTTCCACCTGGTGCAAAGCGTCGCCGACTGGGTCCCGGCGCTGGCGGACATGCGGCTGGCGCTACGCCACAAGATGGATGCCAAGCTGCTCGAACATCACGCCTACATCCGCGCTCACGGGCAGGACATGCCGGAGATACTGCACTGGCAGTGGCGCCAGGAGGCGGAGGCCTAGACGGGGATCTAGACGGCGGTTCCGACCAGCGCGCCAATGCCGGCGGTCAGCGCCATGGCGAAGGCGCCCCAGAAGGTGACCCGCATGGTCGCCTTCATCACATTGGCGCCGCCGGCCCTGGCCCCGATTGCGCCAAGCAGCGCCAGAAACAGCAGTGAAGCAACGGACACGGCCCAGATCAGCGACGCGGCAGGCACCAGCAGCACCATTGCAAGCGGCATCGCCGCACCAAGCGCGAAGGTTGCCGCCGACGTCAGGGCTGCCTGGATCGGTCGCGCAGTGGTCATCTCGGATATGCCGAGTTCGTCATGCGCGTGCGCGCCAAGCGCATCCTTCGTCATCAGTTGATCGGCAACCTGTCGCGCGAGGTCCGGCGTCACGCCCCGCTTCACATAGATCTGCGCCAGTTCCTCGCGCTCGAATTCCGGCTGAGTCTTCAGTTCCAGGCGCTCGCGGGCGAGGTCGGCATTCTCGGTGTCCGACTGCGAACTGACCGAGACATATTCGCCCGCCGCCATCGACATGGCGCCGGCAACGAGCCCGGCAATTCCGGCCACCAGGACTTCGGAGCTTCCCGCCGCCGCGGAGGCGACGCCGACGATGAGGCTCGCCGTCGAGACGATCCCGTCATTGGCGCCAAGCACGGCGGCACGCAGCCAGCCGATCCTTGAAACGAGGTGATTCTCGGTGTGCAGCCTGCTCACGTCTGCCTCCTGATGACGCCGTTCAGCGCGGTCGCCGCTGCCACCGTGTTCGAGATCGTGCCATATTTCCGGACGTTCTTGTGCAACAGTTCCAGGCGCTGATCGGTTTCGTCCGTTTCGACCGTCAGGACGTAGTCGATCGAGATGATCTTTGGCGGGCTGTCCTGTCGAACAGCATGCAGTTCCACAAGGACGCCTCTCAACTGGAAGTCGAGCATCGGAGTTACGCGCTCGATCCCCTTGATCATGCAGGCCGCCACAGCCGCCAGCAGCAATTCGGCCGGGTTGAAGGCATCCATTCGCCCGCCAAGATCGGTGTCGAGATCAATCTGCGCGCTCTTGGTCGTGGCAAGCGCGCCGTGAGCGTCAACCCGATGGGCTTGGACCTTATACTCGAGCATATGCAACCTCGCGCCAGAAGCGCGCCGTGGACGGTGCGCTGTGAGGGTCTTGGTAGCACGACGGAGCGAGAGGGGAATTGATCCGGATCAGGCGGCGGTGGCCGACACAGCCACCTGCCGGCGAAATCGGTTGGAGCAGCGCCCCTACCCGATGGCGCGGTTGGGTTCGACGACCGTGTTGCGGTTCATCCACTCGGCGGCGACCTGGATGCCGCCGAGTGGGAACATGTGCAGCGTCTCGATCAGGCTGCCCGGCGCCTGCGCCTTGTGGTCCATCAACTGTCGGACGACATCGGTCGGCTCGTAGGGCAGCAGCAGCTTGGTCAGGTCCATGGCGCGCTTCTGCAGCACCTTCAGCGACGGGCCGACGCCGCAGGCCATGGCGAACTTGATCAGGGTCTGGAGCTTCGCCGGCCCGGCGATGCCGACATGGATCGGCAGCGTCACACCGGCGTGCTGGATGCGCTCGGCCCAGTCGATCACCACCTTCGCATCGAATGCGAACTGCGTCGTGATGGCGATCTTCGCGTCGGTCCGCTGCGCAAAATCCTGCTTCCACATCAGCGCCTCGTCGACCCTCGCGGTTGTGCCGTCGGCGTCGATGTCCTTGTTGCCCTCGGGGTGGCCGGCGACGTGCAGCCAGCTGAAGCCGTAGCGGTCGAACAGTCCGGTCTCGATCATCTGGATCGAGCTGTCGAATTGCCCGGCCGGCGTCGATACGCCGCCGCCGAGCAGCAGCGCCTGGGTGACATTCGCCTCGCCCTGGTAGCGTTGCAGCCAGTCGTCCAGCATCGCGGCATCGGCGATGATGCGCGCCGGCAGATGCGGCATGACCGTAAAGCCTTCGCCAGCAAGACGCGCCGCCGTCGCCACCATGTCCCCGATCGGCGTGCCCGCGATATGGGCGATGTAGACGCGCGTGCCAACCGGCAGGATGGCGCGGAAATCATCGATCTTGGCCGCCGTTCGCGGCATCACCTCGATCGACCAGCCATGCTCGAGATTTGTCGGGACAGGCCTTGCTGCCGGATTGCGGGAACGGCCGATGAGATCGATAATCGTCATCACATGTCACTTTCCAAGGAGCCTCGCCTCCGCTATAATGTATACATGATGGCCACGGGATCAAGCTGAAAGCGACAGAGAAGCGATCATTTGCGGCGGCCTTGGAAGATATAGAAGGCGAGAATGTATGCTTGAGGCCGATCACGGCCACAGGCTGACAATTCCGGAAAGCCGGGAGGTGGCTTGACGGTTGCGGCGGAATTGCAGGATTTCCAAGGGGCGATGCTCCATGGCGCAGGGAAGCAGGAGGAGCACTATGACGGTTCGTAGCGCAGACATCGTGTATGCAGAGCGGTGCGGGTCATGACGGAGCCCTGCTTCGACGTCGCGCATCTCGGCCATGTCGAGCTGTATACCGACAGGTTCGACGAGAGCCTCGACTTCTTCACGCGCGTCTATGGCCTGACCGCAAGCTTGGTCGACGCGAACTCTGCCTATCTCCGCGCCTTTGACGATTACGAGTTCCACACGCTGAAACTGACCCGGCACCACACCACCGGCGTCGGCCACATCGCCTATCGCACCTCGTCGCCCGAGGCGCTGGCGCGGCGGGTGGCGGCAATCGAGGCAAAGGGGTTCGGCATCGGCTGGGTCGAGGGCGATTCCGGCCATGGCCGCGCCTACCGCTTCGCCGACCCGGACGGCCATGTCTTCGAGCTCTATTATGACACCCGAATCTACGAAGCGCCGCCGGAAGAACGCCCGGCGCTGAAGAACATCGCGCAGCGCTATCACGGCCGCGGCGCCTGCCCGCGCCGCATCGACCATCTCAACCTGCTGGCGACCGACGTCTCGGTGTTCCGCGACTTCATGGTCGCCTGCCTCGGCTCCCGCGTCACCGAGCAGATCCAGCTCGACAATGGCCGGCTGGGCGGTTGCTGGTTCACCATCAACAACAAGAGCTACGACCTCGCCTGCACCGAGGACCACGCCAAGGGTGCGAAGGCGCGGTTCCACCACGTCACCTACGCGGTCGACCAGCGCGAGGACATCTTGCGCGCCGCCGACATTTTCCTGGAGAACGGCGTCCACATCGAGACCGGGCCGCACAAGCACGCGATCCAGGGCACGTTCTTCCTCTATGTCTGGGAGCCGGCCGGCAACCGCGTCGAACTCGCAAATGCCGGCGCGCGGCTGATCCTGCGCCCCGACTGGCAGACGATCACCTGGACCGAGACCGAACGGAAGAAGGGCCAGGCCTGGGGCCTGAAGACGATCGAGACGTTCCACACGCATGGCACGCCGCCGGTGGAGAAGGGGTGAAGGCTTCATGCGCGCAATGAGCACCCCCTCACCGTCCCGGCTTCGCCGGTCCACCTCTCCCCCTGCCCGGGGGAGAGGAACCCAAGCTGGAAATCCGCTTGCGCCGAAGCTGCGATTCCTCTCCCCCGGGCAGGGGGAGAGGTGGCACGCGAAGCGTGACGGTGAGGGGGTGCTGCGCGCCGCTTATCTCAACACGGATGGACAACAATGACCGCTAAGACCGCCCTCGTCATCTCCGCCCATTCCGCCGATTTCGTCTGGCGCTGCGGCGGCGCAATCGCGCTGCATCAGCAGCAGGGCGTCGCCGTCACCGTGGTCTGCCTCTCCTTCGGCGAGCGCGGCGAGAGCGCCAAGCTGTGGCGCCAGCCCGGCATGACGCTCGACAAGGTGAAGAGCGAGCGCCAGCGCGAGGCCGAGAACGCGGCGAAGGCGCTTGGCGCCGCCGACATCCAGTTTTGGGATCTCGGCGACTATCCTCTCAACCTTGGCGACGAGGCGCTGTTCCGCTTGGTCGACCTGTACCGCAAGCTCCACCCGGCCTTCGTGCTCACCCATTCGCGCGAAGACCCTTACAACCGCGATCATCCGGAGGTCAGCGCCTTCGCCCAGCATGCCCGCATCACCGCGCAGGCGCATGGGCATAACCCGGAAGAGAAGGTGATCGGCGCGCCGCCGGTCTTCCTGTTCGAGCCGCACCAGCCCGAACAGTGCCGCTGGATGCCCAACACCTTCCTCGACATCACTGACGTCTGGGCAAAGAAGCGCGCCGCGATCGAATGCATGGCCGGCCAGGAACATCTCTGGGAATACTACACCCGCGTTGCCCAGCAGCGTGGCGTCCAGGCGGCGCGCAACAGCGACAGGAAGATCGTCTATGGCGAGGCCTACGAGGCCGTCTTCCCGCATGTTGTCGAAACTCTGGTGCCGAGCGAGGGCCGTCAATGAGCGTCGTCGTCCAGAACATCGCGCGGGCCAAACAATCCGTTATTGACCGTCTGGCCGCCTGTGGCGTTGCTACGGTGCACGAGGCGCAGGGGCGCACCGGCCTGCTCGCGTCGCACATGCGGCCGATCTACTCCGGCGCGCGGCTGGCGGCGAGCGCCGTCACCATCTCCGCGCCGCCCGGCGACAACTGGATGCTGCATGTGGCGATCGAGCAATTGAAAGCCGGCGACATTCTGGTCCTCGCGCCAACCAGCCCCTGCGAGGACGGCTATTTCGGCGACCTGCTGGCGACCTCGGCGCAGGCGCGCGGCTGCAAGGGCCTGATCATCGACGCCGGCGTCCGCGACGTCGCGGACCTGACTGCGATGAACTTCCCGGTCTGGTCGAAGGCGATCTTCGCTCAAGGCACCGTCAAGGAGACGCTGGGCTCGGTCAACGTGCCGATCGTCTGCGCCGGAGCCCTGATCAACGCAGGCGACGTCATCGTCGCCGATGATGACGGCGTCTGCGTCGTCCGCCGCGAGGACGCGGCCAGCGTTGCCGACAAGGCGGAGGCGCGGGTGGCCGCCGAAGAAGACAAACGCAAACGCCTCGCCGCTGGCGAACTCGGCCTCGACATCTACAAGATGCGCGAACGGCTGGCCGAGAAGGGGCTGAAATATGTTTGAGGCTGGTTCCCCTTCTCCCCGCCGGGGGTCCGAAGGACGGGCGAGACACGCGGCTCGCCCCGGCAGTGGCCCGAAGGGCCGGATGAGGGGGCGGCGCCACACGAGCCCCCTCATCGCCTCGCTTCGCGAGGCACTTCTCCCCGCTGGGGAGAAGAGGAGCCGCCATGTCCATCGCTGACCTCGCCATCCGCTGCATGTGGATGCGCGGCGGCACGTCGAAGGGCGGCTATTTCCTCGCAGCAGATCTGCCAGCGGACACCGCCGAGCGCGACGCTTTCCTGCTCCACGCCATGGGCTCGCCCGACCCGCGCCAGATCGACGGCATGGGCGGCGCCAACCCGCTGACCTCCAAGGTCGCAGTGGTGAAGCGGTCGCAGCGCCCCGGCGTCGATGTCGACTATCTCTTCCTGCAGGTCTTCGTCGACAAGCCGATCGTCACCGACGCACAGAACTGTGGCAACATCCTCGCCGGGGTCGGCCCCTTCGCCATCGAACGCGGCCTGGTCGAAGCCGTCGACGGCGAGACGCCGGTTCGTATCTTCATGGAGAACACCGGCCAGATCGCCGTCGCGCGCATCGCGACGCCGGGTGGCCGCGTCACCTATGCCGGCGAAGCGCGGATCGATGGCGTGCCGGGCACATCCGCCGCCGTGCCGATCACCTTTGCCGACACCGCCGGCTCAAGCTGCGGCGCACTGCTGCCGACCGGCAACGCGGTGGACCGGATCGACGGCGTCGACTGCACGCTGATCGACAACGGCATGCCCTGCGTTGTGATGCTGGCCAGCGATCTCGGCATCGACGGCGCCGAGACCCCGGCAGCGCTCGACGCCAATGCGCCGCTGCGCGCCAGGCTGGAAGCGATCCGCCTCAAGGCTGGACCGCTGATGAACCTCGGCGACGTGACCGCCAAATCGGTGCCGAAAATGACGATGGTCTCCCCCGCCCGCTCCGGCGGCGCGCTCTCGACCCGCACCTTCATCCCGCACAAGTGCCACGACACGATCGGCGTGCTCGGCGCCGTCAGTGTCGCCACCGCCTGCCTGCTGCCCGCAGGGCCGGCAGCGCAGGTTGCGACGGTTCCGGCGAGCGCCGAGAAATCAATCTCCGTCGAGCACCCGACCGGCGAAATGACCGTTATTGTCGCCGTGCGAGATGGTGTCGTGACTGACGCCGCCGTGCTACGCACCGCGCGCAAGCTGTTCGATGGCTTTGTCTTCGGCTGATACGACCCTCCCCGATTGAGCTTCCACGAAAGAGACGCATGACACCTTACATCCTGACCCTCCGCTGCCGGAATCAGAGCGGCATCGTCGCCGCCGTCGCAACCCGCATCGCTTCGTTCGGCGGCGACATCACCGAGGCGCACCAGTTCGACGATGCGGAAACCGGCATGTTCTTCATGCGCGTCGAGTTCTCGATGACAGGCCCTGAGCAGGCGTTCCGCGACGCCATCGCGGCCGAGATCGCGCGCTTCGACCTCGACCTGACGCTCCGCCCCGCCGGCCAGAAGCGCAAGGTTCTGCTGCTGGTGTCGAAGTTCGACCACTGCCTCGGCGACCTGCTCTACCGCATGCGCATCGGCGAGTTGAACATGGAGGCGGTGGCCGTCGTCGGCAATCATCCGCGCGAGGCGCTGAACCTGACGCTGATGGACGGCGTCACCTACCACCACCTGCCGGTCGACAAGGACTCCAAGGCGAAGCAGGAAGGCCAGATCCGCGCGCTGATCGAGGAGACGGGCGCCGAACTGATCGTGCTGGCGCGCTACATGCAGGTTCTGTCGGACGAGTTCTCGGCATTCCTGTCCGGCCGCTGCATCAACATCCACCACTCGTTCCTGCCTGGCTTCAAGGGCGCGAAGCCCTACCACAAGGCGCATGAGCGCGGCGTCAAGATGATCGGCGCGACGGCCCATTACGTCACCGGCGATCTCGATGAAGGCCCGATCATCTGCCAGGACGTCGAGGCGGTCAGCCATGCCGACCGGCCGGACGACCTGGTGCGCAAGGGCCGCGACATCGAGCGCCGCGTCCTGGCCCGCGCCGTCGCCTCGCATCTCGAGGACCGGGTGCTGATCAACGGCCAGAAGACGGTGGTGTTTTCGAAGTAGCCAGCTCTTCGGCGCGTCTGCCGAAGCCGTTTCCGCTGTGTTATGGATGACGCCGAGAGGGAGTATCCGATGAAAGAAAGCGAAGCCGCGACGCATGGCCGCCGCGCCGTCATCCAGCTGCGCGAGAAGATCATCAGCGGCGAGCTCCAGGGCGGCATGCGGCTGTTCGAGGTGCCGCTGGCCGAGACGCTGGAGATTTCCCGCACGCCGGTGCGCGAAGCGATGTCGCGGCTGGCCGAGGAGGGCCTGCTCGAGCGCCTGCCCAATGGCGGCTTCGTCGTCCGCATCTTCACCTATGACGACGTCATCGACTCGATCGAGATCCGCGGCGTGATGGAGGGGACGGCCGCGAGGCTTGCCGCCGAACGCGGCGTGGAGCCAGCGGCCATGAAGCAGATCAAGGCGACGCTGCACGCGCTCGACGGCTGCTTCGGCGAGACGCTGGACGATGTCGACTTCGACGGCTACTCGGACCTCAACGGCCAGTTCCACCACGAACTGGCGAAGCTCGCCGGCAGCAAGATCATAGGCCGCGAGGTCGAGCGCGCCTCGGCGCTGCCCTTCGCCTCGCCCTCCGCCTTCCTGCCTGACCGGGCCAACATCGAGACCTTCCGCCGCTCCCTGCGCGTCGCGCAGGAGCAGCACCGCGCGCTGATCGACGCCATCGAGGCGCGTGAGAGCAGCCGCGCCGAGCACATCGCCCGCGAGCATGCCCGCACCGCCCGGCGCAACCTCGACTACATACTCGCGCAGGACCCCACCCTCATCGGCCAGATCAAGGGCCTCGCGCTGATGCGCAACTGATCGATTTCCCCTCCCGATCGGCTCCGCGTCGCCAAAAAGCGCGCCAGACATCTAGCCAATCGCTGGCATTCATGTATACATGCCGCCATCCATTAGGGAGGAACTCACATGAAGAAATCAAGCCTGAGCGACGTTTTGGCCGAGAAAGGCAACACGGTCGAGCTGCTGCGAAATTCCAAGGTCGGCATGTATGTATACCCGGTCGTCGCGCCGGAATATACCAACTGGCGCTCCGAGCAGAAGGCCTGGCGCGACAGCGCCGTCCTGTTCGACCAGTCGCACCATATGGACGAGCTGATCGTCGAGGGCCCTGACGCCGCCGCCTTCCTCGATCATGTCGGCATCAATTCCTTCGCCAATTTCGACCTGAACCGCGCCAAGCATTTCGTCCCCGTCACGCCCGCCGGCCATGTCATCGGCGACATGATCATCTTCCGCGAGCGCGAGGACAAGTTCATCCTCGTCGGCCGCGCGCCCACCGCCAACTGGGTGCAGTTCCAGCAGGCGATCGGCACCTGGAAGGTCCGCCTCCACCGCGACCCGCGCTCGATGTCGCGCCCGGACGGCAAGGCGATCTACCGCACCCATTACCGCTTCCAGATCCAGGGACCGGAAGCCAACAAGATCTTCGAGAAGATGAACGGCGGCCCGGTGCCGGACGTGAAGTTCTTCCATGTCGAATGGATCAATGTCGGCTCCAAGCGCGTCCAGGCGCTGCGCCACGGCATGGCCGGCGCGCCCGGCCTCGAAATCTGGGGCCCTTACGGCGACCTCGAATACATCCGCTCGACGATCCTCGAATCGGCCCGCGCCGCCGGCGTCGACCTGCACCAGGTCGGCAGCCGCGCCTATTCGACCAACACGCTGGAATCCGGCTGGATCCCCTCGCCGCTGCCGGGCATCTACACCGGCGACGGCATGATGAAGGATTACCGCGACTGGCTCGGCGCCGACAGCTACGAGGCCTCGGGCGCCATCGGCGGCAGCTACGTATCGAAGAACATCGAGGACTATTACGTCAACCCGTTCGAACTCGGCTACGGCTTCTACATCGGCTGGAAGTCCGACTTCATCGGCAAGCCGGCCTTGGAAAAGCTGAAGACCGCGAAGAACCGCAAGAAGGTCACCTTCCAGTGGAACGCCGAGGACGTGGTGAAGGTCATCGCCTCGGCCTTCCAGCCCGGCGAGGACCACTACAAGTGGATCGACTTCCCGCAGCCGAACTACGCCTCGACCAGCGCCGACAAGGTGATGCACAACGACAAGATGGTCGGCATGTCGATGTTCAATGGCTACAGCTACAACGAGCGCTCCATGCTCTCGCTCGGCGTCGTCGACGCCGACGTGCAGGAAGGCGACGTCCTGACCATGATCTGGGGCGAACCCGACGGCGGCTCCGGCAAGACCTCGACCGAACGCCACAAGCAGGCCGAAATCCGCGTCCGCGTCTCGCCGACGCCCTTCGCGGCGGAAGCCCGCGAGAACTACGCGGACAGCTGGCGCACGAAGAAGTAGGTTTCCAGCCGACGACAGTGCAGACGGCGCCCGAAAGGGCGCCGTTCTTTTTAAGCGGAGGCTATCACCTGCGTTTCCCGCGGATTCCTAAAACCTGTCGGCCCTGACCACTTGAACCGATGACAGCATGATTACGATGCCATGGCTTTCCAGCAGAGGTGCGAGCTCTGCCACGATCACCTTGGCCGTCTCGGTCGTGGCGATGGTCAGGATCAACACCTTGGAATCAGCGCGCGTCACCTGGTCGTCGGTCCAACGGCCGCTTCGCCCGGACCCGCCGGCAGCGACAAAATGAGTGTAGCCGGTAACCCCGGCACGTTCGATGATCTCGACCACGGTGCGGACCAGCGGTTCGTCCAGCAGAATCTCCACCCTGGTTCGCTCGGTGGTCATACTCATGAGCCGATCATCCACTGCGCGACGACAATATAGAGCGGAATCCCCAGCGCGACGTTGAACGGGAATGTCACGCCGAGGGACATGGCAAGCGACGTGCCTGCGTTGGCTTGAGGAAGCGCTATCCGCATCGCCGCCGGAACGGCGATGTAGGATGCGCTGGCGGCAAGAATGCCCATCGCGGCGGCGTCGCCTGTCCCGAGGCCAAGGATCGACGCGATCGCTACGGCTGCGGTGCCATTCAGCATGGGGAGCGCGATCGCCATGGCGACAAGCCGGGCGGTCAGGGAGCGGGTCTCCCTCAGACGCCGAGCTGCGACAAGCCCCATATCCAGCAGGAACAGGCACAGTATGCCTCGGAAGCCGATGTCGAAAACTGGGGCGATTTGCGCGAAGCCGTCATTCCCGATCACAATGCCGATCAACAGGCTGCCGACCAGAAGTATGACGGATCCGTTGAGCATGGTTTCGTGAAGGAGGCCGGCCTTTCCGATCGGCGACGCCCCTTTCGCCCGACGGGCAAGCAGGAGGCCTACGATGATCGCAGGTGTCTCCATCAACGCCAACACGGCCACCATATATCCGGAGGACGGAATGCCTGCGAGTTTCAGCGCCTCTAGACCAGCGACGAATGTGACGACGCTGACCGAACCGTAGTGGGCGGCGATAGCGGCAGCATCCGTGGACGACCGGCGGGCGAACCGACGGCCCAGCCAGTAGGCAGGAAGGGGCAGCAA
>Ga0209906_100146_pt1 | contig 82152 bp, 78 predicted proteins | sample FECB24metaG_FD_188303 | JGI IMG/M metagenome (GOLD analysis project Ga0209906, IMG submission 188303) | Cyanobacterial communities from the Joint Genome Institute, California, USA from Joint Genome Institute, California, USA - FECB-24 metaG... ... | reverse complement strand
TTCAACAGGCTCAAGCACTTCCGCGGCATCGCCACGCGCTACTTCAAGACCGCCGCAAACTTCCTCGCCGCCCTCCACCTCGCCTGCGCAAGGCTCTGGATCAAAGCAAATGAGTCCACGACCTAGCCGCGCCCCCGGCCGAGGGAGCCGGGCGGGGGCCGCAAACGCCAAGGCCCGGCGTGGGGCCGGGCCTTGCGGTGCGGGCGGGTGTGCCGGCCGCGCTCAGTGCAGCTTGGTCTCGACCTCCGCGATCGCCCGGTCGATCAGCGCGTCCGACTTCTCGGCGGTCATCGCCCTGGAGATCGCGTCGCCGGCGGCCGCGACGGCAACCTGGATCGCGCGGTCGCGCACCTCGCGGATGGCCGCGGCCTCGGCCGAGGCGATCTGCTCCTCCGCGGCGGCGAGGCGGCGCGCCATCGAGGCCTGAAGCGCGGCCTTCGCCTCTTCCGCCGCTGCGGCGGCCTCCTCGCGGGCGCTGCGGACGATGCGCTCGGCCTGCTCGGCGACCTCGCGCTGCCTGCGCTCGTAGCCGGCCAGCAGCTTCTGGGCCTCTTCCCGCAGCGCGCGCGCCTCGTCGAGCTCGGCCCGGATCTGCGCCGCGCGCCGGTCGAGCATCCCCACGATCAGGGAAGGCACCCGGAAGTAGACGACGATCCCGATGAACAGCAGGAACCCCAGGAGCACCACGAAGTCGGTGTTGCGGAGCGAGAAGAACGGCCCCGAGGCGGCAAGCGCGGGGCCTGCGGCCAGCATCGACGCGGCGAAAGCGATCCTCGTCATGGCGGTCATCCCTTCAGCCTCTCGGTGACGGCGGCCTCGATGGTGCGGGGGTCGGCCTCGGCGCCCAGCGCGGCGACGATCGCCCCGGCGGTGTCGCGCGCCACGGCGGCGACGCTCTCCATCGCCGAGGCCCGGATCTCGGCGATCCGCTTCTCCGATTCGGCCGAGCGGGCGGCGATCTCGGCGTTGGCCTTGGCGGTGGCGGCGTCGAGGTCCTTCTGGATCTCGGCGCGCGTCTCCGCGACGATGCGCTGCGCCTCGGCGCGGGCGTCCGACAGCGCCTTCTGGTAGGCCTTCTCGGCCTCCTCGGCCTTCAGCTTCAGCTCCTCGGCCGCCACGAGGTCGTTCGTGATCGTGCCCTTGCGCTCGGCCAGCACCGCGCCGATGCGCGGCAGCGCCACGCGCGACAGCACCAGGTAGATCGCGATCAGCGTCAGCGCGAGCCAGAAGATCTGGTTCGGAAACGTCGAGAAGTCGAGCTGCGGCATGCCGGGCGCGCCGGCCTCCGCGGCATGGCCGGCGGCCTCGGCTGCGCCGTGCGCGGCTTCGGTGGATTCGGTCGCCATCGCGCCCTCCGTTCGTCCAGTTCGTCCCGGTCACCGGGCGGGCCAGCCCCGCCCGGGCGTGCGGAGCGTCCGGATCAGACGGCGAACATCAGGAGCAGCGCGACGAGGAACGCGAAGATCCCCAGCGCCTCGGCGAAGGCGATGCCGATGAACAGCGTGGCGGTCTGGCTGGCCGCGGCCGACGGGTTGCGCAGCGCGCCGGCGAGGAAGTTGCCGGCCACGTGGCCCACACCGATCGCGGCGGCGCCGGACCCGATGGCGGCCATGCCCGCGCCGATGAACTGACCCATTTGAGCGATATTGCCTTCCATGTCCGTGACTCCTTGGTTGGAATTGGCTGTGTGGTGGGGAACCCGCGTCAGTGGTGCGGATGCAGCGCATCCTTGAGGTAGACGCAGGTCAGGATGGTGAAGACGTAGGCCTGGATGAACGACACCAGCACCTCGAGCGCGTAGATCGCCGTGATCGCCAGGATCGAGGCCGGCGCGATCCAGGCCACCGCCGCGAAGCCCGCGAACACCTTGAGCACCGCGTGGCCCGCCATGATGTTGCCCGCAAGACGGATCGAGTGGCTCACCGGCCGCACGAAGTAGGAGATCAGCTCGATCACCGCGAGGATCGGGCGCAGCGCCAGCGGCGCCGACTTCACCCAGAAGAGCTCGAGGAAGTGGGCGCCGTTCTTGACGAAGCCCACCACCGTCACGGTCACGAAGACGAGCGCCGCCAGGACCGCCGTCACCGCGATGTGCGAGGTCGGGGTGAAGCTCATCGGGATCAGGCCGAGGAAGTTGGCCAGCAGGATGAACATGAACAGCGTCATGATGTAGGGGAAGAACTTCAGCCCGTCCTTGCCCGCCACGTCCTCCACCATCTTGTAGACGAAGCCGTAGGCGAGCTCGGCGACCGACTGCATCCGCGAGGGCACGATCGCCCGGCCGCGGGTGCCGACCACGAGCAGCCCGATGGTGGCGAGCACGGCGAGCGCCATCCACAGCGTCGCGTTGGTGGGCGTGTAGAAGGCGATGTGGTCGCCGCCGAACAGCGGCTTGATGATGAACTGGTCCATCGGGTGGATGGAGATGCCGCCTTCCGCCTCGGTCGCCACGTCTTCAGCCCCTCTCGTCTCCGGCGGATCGCTCCGCCCCGGTATCCCGTCCGTCCTTCAGCCGCACCTCGCGGGCGGTGCGCAGCATCACGTTCACGCCGGCCGCGAAGCCGAGCAGGATGAACACCACCATCAGCCAGGGCGTCGTGCCGAACAGCGCGTCGAGCCCGTATCCGATGCCGAACCCCACCCCGAGGCCGGCGACGAGCTCGATCACCATCCGCCAGGCAAGCTGCGCCTGCGAGTAGTGCTCCTCCATGTGGGGCTTCGGCGCCTGCGCCGACTTCGCCGCCCGGATCCGTTCGTCGAGCGCCTTGAGGCGGTCCTCGTCGCGCGGCTCGGCCATGCGAAAGCCCCCATGGACAGTCCGGCGCTTGCTAGACTCGGCCCCGGCCCGAGTCAAGCGCGCCGGCGATCGGGGCCCGGAAGATCAAGGCATTGATAGGGAACGGTTTTCCATCCGGCCGCCAACGCGCCGCAGGGCGGTTCCGCCCGGTGCCGGCCCGTTGCGGCCGCGCGGGGCAAATTCAACCGTCCGGTTGACGATTGCCCGGGCGCGGCGCACAGAGGGCCGCATGGACCCGCTGGACGCCGTCTTCGCCGCCCTCGCCGACCCGACCCGCCGGGCGATCCTGACCATGCTGCTCGAGGACGACATGGCCGTGACCGACGTGGCCGAACCCTTCGAGATGTCGCTCGCCGCGATCTCAAAGCACCTCGCCGTCCTCGCGGCGGCGGGCCTCATCACCCAGGAGAAGCGCGGCCGGGTGAAATGGTGCAGGCTCGAGCCCGACGCGCTCAAGGCCGCCTCGGTCTGGATGCAGGGCTTCGGCCAGTTCGAGCCGGTGCATCTCGACGCCTTCGAGCGGTTCCTCGCGGCCGAGCTCGGAACCGAGGCGGACTGACCGGACGCCCAGTGGCGCGGCGGCGTCCTTCCGGTATAGGCTCGCCGTGCCAGCCCTGGGGGAGACCGACGCATGACCCGCCTCGCCGTCCGCGACTGGGTGCCCGCCGACTGCGAGGCGCTCGTCCAGCGCCATGCCGCCGCGACCGCGGGCGCCGGGCCGGATGCCGTCGCCGCCCGCATCGCGGCGCTGATCGACCGCAACCGGGCGATCCACGATGCCGAATGCTTCAACCTCAATCCCGCCACCAACGTGATGAACCCGCGCGCCGAGGCGGCGCTTTCCGCGGGTCTCGGCACGCGCCCCTCGCTCGGCTACCCCGGCGACAAGTACGAGACGGGCCTCGAGGCGATCGAGGAGATCGAGGTGACCGCCGCCGAACTCGCCGCCGAGGTGTTCGGCGCGCGCTACGCCGAGGTGCGGGTGTTCTCCGGTGCGATGGCCAACCTCTACGGCTTCATGGCGCTGGCGCGCCCGGGCGAGGCGATCATCGCCCCGCCGCCCGCCGTGGGCGGGCACGTCACCCACCACGCGGCGGGCTGCGCGGGGCTCTACGGCCTCGTCACCCATCCCGCGCCGGTCGATGCCGACGGCTACACCGTGGACCTCGCCGCGCTGCGCGCGCTCGCCCGCGAGGTCCGCCCGCGGCTCATCACGCTCGGCGGCAGCCTCAACCTCTTTCCCCATCCGGTGGCCGAGGTGCGCGCCATTGCCGACGAGGTGGGGGCGAAGGTGCTGTTCGATGCCGCCCACCAGTGCGGGATCATCGCCGGCGGGGCCTGGCCGAACCCGCTCGACCAGGGCGCGCACCTGATGACCATGTCCACCTACAAGAGCCTCGGGGGCCCCGCGGGCGGGCTCATCGTCACCAACGACGCCGCCATCGCCGAGCGGCTCGACGCCATCGCCTTTCCCGGCATGACCGCCAACTTCGACGCCGGCCGCGTGGCGGCGCTCGCGCTCGCGCTCATCGACTGGCGCGTCTTCGGCCCGGCCTATGCCGGGAGGATGGTCGCGGTCGCGCAGGCGCTGGCCGGGGCGCTTGCCGCCGAGGGCCTGCCCGTGTTCGCCGCCGGCCGCGGCTTCACCGCCTCGCACCAGTTCGCCGTCGAGGCGGCGGGGTTCGGCGGCGGCCAGGCTGCCGCGAAGCGGCTGCGCAAGGCGGGCTTCCTCGCCTGCGGCATCGGTCTGCCGCTGCCCGAGGTGCCGGGCGATCTCAACGGCCTCAGGATCGGCACGCCGGAGCTCGTCCGCCGCGGCGTCACCGAGGCCGACGCGCCCGGCCTCGCCCGGCTGATCGCCCGTGCGCTCAAGGCGAACGACCCCGCCCAGCTCGCGCCCGAGGTCGCCGCCCTGCGTGCCCGCTTCACCGGGCTGCACTACGTGCTCGGCGGCTGAGGCTCAGCGCCCCTCGCCGCGCCCGTGGCTGCGCCCGTAGCCGTTCGGCGGCGGCGGTGCCCAGCCGGCGGGCGGCGCCTCGGGGGCGAAGGTCTCGACGAGCAGCGGAAAGCAGGCGGCGGCATCCGAGGAATGTTCCGCCGAGCAGTCGCCGCCGGGGCAGGCCGAAAGCGCGCCGAGGAGGTCGATCTCGGCCAGGAACTCCAGGTGATCCCCCGGCCTGACCGGCGAGGCCTTCATGAAGTACTGCCCCGTGTCGCGGGTGAAGCCGGTGCACATGAAGACGTTGAGCACGTCGTGGACGTGCATCTCCGCCTCGGCAAGCGGCAGGCCGGTCTCGTCGGCCAGCGCGCGGGTCAGGTTGGAATGGCAGCAGTGGTGGTAGTCGCCCCCCGACAGGAGCCGGTGCGTGTAGGGGTCGCAGCGCGTACCGATCACGTCGTGCACGCTGCCGCCGAAGGCGTCGATGCCGTACCAGTCGAGCGTGTCCTCCACGATCGTCGCCATCGGCCGCAGGAAGGGCAGGGCAGACCACATCCGGTCGCCCGTGCTCAGGTGCGAGCCGTGCAGCGCCCGGGTCTTGCCGGAATAGAAGCGTTCCGAAAGGTCGGCGGCATTCCACAGGTTCAGGTCGCCGACCTGCGGCCCGCCCACGCAGGTGATGCGGAAGAAATGGCCCGCGGGCACCCGGAAGCAGCGCCCCTCGCGCGGCGGCACCAGCACCTCGCCGGTCTTGCGCGCCCCGGTGCGGGCGGCGCGGTATCCCGCAAGGTCGGGAACCGGCAGGGTCTCGACCGGATAGCAGATGACGGGCGGCACGGCGCGGCGGGCCTCGGCGTCGGGCGGGGCGGGGTGGCTCGGGGGCATCGGTGTCCTCGTTGCGGCTTGCGCGGCATCAAGGCGCGCCGCCGCGCCGGGTGCAAGGGTCGCCCGTGCGGGGGACGCGGCGGGAGGCGCGGATGACCACGCGGCGCAGGGTGCTTCTGGCGGGCGCGGGGGCCGCCGCCGCGGCGGCGGGGGCGGCGGCAACGGCGGCGGGCCTCGGCTTCCGCCGGGCGATGGCCGCGGCGCGCGACCGGATCGCGCCGCACCGAAGCGCGCTCGTCGAGACCCGGGCGGGCCCGCTCGAATACGCCGAGACGGGCGACGGCCCGCCGGTCCTGATGATCCACGGCACCGGCGGCGGCTTCGACCAGGGGCTCCTCTTCGGCCGCCGCCTCGCCGCGCTGGGCTGGCGCGTGATCGCGCCCTCGCGCTTCGGCTACCTGCGCTCGTCCTTCCCGGCCGACCCGGGCGCCGTCGCGCAGGCCGCGGCGCTGGCCGACCTCCTCGACCACCTCGGGATCGGGCGCGTGGCCGTGGCGGGCGGCTCGGCCGGGGCGATCCCGGCCATGGCCTTCGCGCGGCACTTCCCCGGCCGGACCGCCGCGCTCCTGCCCATCGTGCCCGCCGCCTACGTGCCCGGCCGTCCGCTTCCCGACCCCTGGACGCCGCTCCAGCGCCGGGTGGCCGGGGCCGCGCTCGGCTCCGACCTGCTGTTCTGGGCGGCGATCCGTGCGGCGCCCGACACGCTGATGTCGGCGCTCCTTGCCACCGACCCGGCGCTGGTCCGCGCCGCCCCGCCCGAGGAGCATGCGCGCGCATGGGCGATCCTCGAGGGGATCCTTCCGGTCAGCGCCCGGACGCGCGGCCTTCTCAACGACGCCGCCGAGACCGGGCGCCCCGCAGCCATCGACTACGCGGCCATCGCCGCCCCGACGCTGGCGATCTCGGTCGAGGACGACCGCTTCGGCACCGCCGCGAACGCCCGCCACATCGCGGCCTCGATCCCCGGCGCGGAGCTGATCGTCTACCCCGAGGGCGGGCACGTCTGGGTCGGCCGCGACGCCGAACTCTTCGGCGCCGTGGACGCCTTCCTGCGCCGAACCGGCTACGCCGGCTGAGGCGTCAGGCCGCCCGCGCGGCCTTGTGCTTGAGCCGGCGGCGGCGGGCCGAACGGCTGGGCTTTGCCGCCGCCGGGGCGTTCGCGGCGCGCTGCGGGGCGTTGGCCGGGGCCTTCTCGGGCGCCCAGGGCGCGCCGCCGATCACCGGGATCGGCACCTTCATCGCCTTCTCGATGGCGCGCAGCTCCTCCATCTCGGCCGGGCCGCAGAAGGCGATGGCCTTGCCCGCCGCCCCGGCGCGCGCCGTCCGCCCGATCCGGTGGACGTAGGATTCGGGCACGTTCGGCAGGTCGTAGTTGTAGACGTGGCGCACTTGAGGGATGTCGAGCCCGCGTGCCGCGACATCGGTCGCCACCAGCACCCGGATCTCGCCCGCCTTGAAGGCGGCGAGCGCCCGGTCGCGCTGGCCCTGGCTCTTGTTGCCGTGGATCGAGGCGGCGGCGAAGCCCCACGAGGCGAGCAGCTTCATCAGCTTCTCCGCGCCATGCTTGGTCCGCGCGAAGACCAGCGCGAGGTCGTCGCGGTGGGTATCGAGGTAGGATTCGAGCAGCCGCGCCTTGTCGCCTTGCGTGACAAAGTGCACCGCCTGGTCGATCCGCTCGGCGGCCTTGCCGGGCGGGTTGACCGCGACCTTGACCGGATCGGTCAGGTAGTTCGCGGCGATCTCCTCCATGAGCTTCGGCATGGTGGCCGAGAACAGGAGCGTCTGGCGCTCCCGCGGCAGGTGGCGGACGATCCGGCGCAGCGCGTGGATGAAGCCCATGTCGAGCATCTGGTCGGCCTCGTCGAGCACGAGGAACCGCACGGCGGAAAGATCGACCGCGCGGCGCTCCAGAAGGTCGATCAGGCGTCCGGGCGTCGCCACCAGGATGTCGGCGCCGCGCTCCAGCCGCTGCGCCTGCCCGTTGATCGAGGGCCCGCCGGTCACGACGAGCGTGCGCGCCGGGGTGCCGGCGGTGAAGCCGGCCAGCGTCGCCTCGATCTGCTTGGCAAGCTCCCGCGTGGGGGCAAGGATCAGCGCGTGCGCGGTCCTCGCCGCGGGCCGCGCCTTCGGCAGGCGCTGGACGAGCGGCAGCCCGAAGGCGGCGGTCTTGCCGGTGCCGGTCTGGGCAAGGCCCATCACGTCGCGGCCCTTCAGCACCTCGGGGATCGCCTGCGCCTGGATCGGGGTCGGGCGGTCGAGCCCGAGGTCGGCCAGACGGGCGATGAGCCGGTCGTTCAGGCCGAGTGTCTTGAAATCGGTCATGTCTGTCTTTCGGTTCGGGCCGTCGGGCCCGGTCGGAGGGGTGCGCCCGGCGCCTCGGGAAAGGCGGGGCGGATGCGTTCGGGTGCGGCCGGTCCTCGCGCCGCGGGCCGCATGCCCGGGGTGCCGTCCGGCCGTCGCCTCCCTCGCGTGAAGGTGGAAGCTCCGTGCGGGCCGAAGCCCTTCCCCGGCCTGCCGCGCTCTCCGCGCGGACCCCGCTCACGCGAACGGGGGGCCCTGGGGTGGTGCCTACATCGGGGGCCGGGCGCGGGAAGTCAATGCCTTGCGCACCGGCGGGCGTCGGGGCGGGCCTTCCGCGGCGGCGCGGTCACAGGCCGAGTTCGCGCGCGGCCTCGGCCATGCTGCGCACCACCGTCGCGCCGAGCGCGGCCAGCGCCGCCCCGTCCCCCTCGGGCGAAAAGCCGAGGCAGCGCATCCGCGCGTCGCGCGCGGCGGTGGCGCCCGCGGGGCTGTCCTCGATCACCACGCAGTCGGCGGGCGCCCGGCCGAGCCGGGCCGCCGCGTTCAGGAACAGCCCCGGGTCGGGCTTGGCCACCCCCTCCTCGTGGGCCGAGAGGATACGCCCCTCGAACCGCGCCCAGAGGCCCGTCTGCCCGAGCGTGATCGCCATCTTCTCCCGCGGGCCGTTCGAGGCCACCGCGTAGGGCACCCCCGCCGCGTCCAGCGCGTCGAGCAGCGCCACGACGCCGGGCATCGGCTCCACCCCCCGGCGAAGGCGCGCGAACATCTCCTCGTAGGCCGCCTCCACCCAGCCCTCGGGGATCGCCGCCCCGCGCGCGGCCGCGCGTTCGCCCACCATCCGCATCGTGCCGCCGAGCGCCATCTCCCGGTAGGCGGCGCGGTCGAGCGCCAGCCCGTGCCGGGCGAGGTTCGCCATCAGCACGTCCTCGGTGGCCGGCTCGCTGTCCACGAGCACGCCGTCGCAGTCGAAGATCACGGCCCCCGGCAGCCGGCGCGGCTCAGCCATGGGCCGGTTCCGGCGCCACGCGGGCAAGCTGGGCGGCGAAGTCCCCCGCGCCGTCGCCGAGGCGTGCCAGCACCTCGCGCTGGAAGGCCTCTGCCACCACGGCAAGCTCGGCCATCATCGCCCGCCCGCGCGCGGTCAGGCGCAGCTCGACGAGGCGCCGGTCGGCGGGGTTCACCCGCTTCTCGACGTAGCCCGCCGCCTCGAGCCGCGCCGCGGCCCGGCTGACCTTCGACTTGTCCATGTCCACGCGGGCGTGGATCTCGCGCACGCTCACCGCGCCCGACTGCGACAGGTGCGCCACGACCCGCCATTCGGGGATCGAGATGCCGAACTTCTCGCGGTAGCGCTGCGAGAACTCGCGGCTCAGCCGCCCCGCCGCCACCGTGAGCCGGTAGGGCAGGAAATCGTCGAGGTTGAATGCCGTGCCGTCCGTCACCGGGCCCGCCGCGTCCGTTGCAGGCGCAACAAGCCACGGAACCGCGCCGGATTCAATCCGGCGCGCGCCAGGCCTCGGTGCCCCAGAGCGGCACGGACGAGATCGCCATCTTGGCCGAGCCCTGCGTCAGCTCGGCCGCGTGCACCAGGTAGACCAGCGTCTGGCGCCGCGCGTCGAAGATGCGCTTGACGCGGAGCGACTTGAAGACGAGCGACCGGCTCTCGCGGAACACCTCCTCGCCGTCGGCGTCGCGGTCGATGTCGCCGAGCACGATCGGCCCGGTCTGGCGGCAGGCGATCGAGGCGTTCGACGGGTCCTCGAACCAGTTGCCCTGGCTCAGCCGGTCGATCACCGACCGCTCGAAATAGGCGATGTGGCAGGTGACGCCCTGCACCTTCGGATCCTCCAGCGCCTCGACGATGATGTCGTTGCCGATCCAGTCCACGCCGACCTCGGCGATCCGTTCGGCGGCTGCGGGCAGGGCGAGGGCGGCGAGGAGCGCGGCGCCGGCGAGCGCGGCCCGGCCGGCGGGGATCGGGGTCTGTCGCATGGGGGCTTCTTTCCTGCGGGGGTTGTCCTTAGGCTGTCGCCGGGGAGGATAGGCGATGCAGGCCATGCTCGACCACATCCGCGCGACGCTCGCCGCGATCGAGGCCGAGGGGCTCACGAAGCGCGAGCGGCTCATCACCTCGCCGCAGGGCGGCCACGTCACGATCGGCGGGCGCGACGTGCTGAACCTCTCGGCCAACAACTACCTCGGCCTTGCCAACCACCCCGCGCTCGTCGCGGCGGCGAAGGCCGCGCTCGACGACCACGGCTACGGCATGGCCTCGGTCCGCTTCATCTGCGGCACGCAGGACCTGCACCGCGCGCTCGAGGAACGGCTCGCGGCCTTCCTCGGCACCGACGACGCGATCCTCTTCGCCGCCTGCTTCGACGCCAACGGCGGCCTCTTCGAGCCGCTGCTCGGCCCCGAGGACGCGGTGATCTCCGATGCGCTCAACCACGCCAGCATCATCGACGGCATCCGCCTGTGCAAGGCGCGGCGCTACCGCTACGCCAGTTCCGACATGGACGACCTCGCCCGCCAGCTCCGCGCCGCGCGGGACGAGGGGGCGCGGCATCTGATGATCGCCACCGACGGCGTGTTCTCGATGGACGGCCACCTCGCGCCGCTCCCCGAGATCGTGCGCCTTGCCGCCGAACACGACGCGCTGGTGATGGTCGACGACTGCCACGCCACCGGCTTCCTCGGGCCCGGCGGCCGGGGCACGCCGCACCACTTCGGCGTGGCGGGTGGCGTCCACGTCCTGACCGGCACGCTCGGCAAGGCGCTCGGCGGCGCGATCGGCGGCTACGTCGCGGGGCCGCAGCCGGTCATCGACCTCCTGCGCCAGCGCGCGCGGCCCTACCTCTTCTCGAACGCGCTGCCGCCGCCGGTCTGCGCCGCCTCGCTCGCCGCGCTCGACCTCGTGGAGGGGGCGGAGGGCGAGGCGCTGCGGGCGCGGCTCTCCGCCAATGCCGCGCGCTGGCGCGAGGGCCTCGCCGCGCTCGGCTTCGAGATTCTCCCCGGCAGCCACCCGATCGTGCCGGTGATGCTCGGCGAGGCGCGGCTCGCCCAGGACTTCGCCGCCCGGCTCTTCGCGGAAGGGGTCTATGCGCCCGGCTTCTTCTTCCCCGTGGTGCCGAAGGGCAAGGCGCGCATCCGCACCCAGATGTCGGCCGCGCTCGCGCCCGATGACCTCGACGCCGCGCTCGCCGCCTTCGCGCGGGCCGGCCGCGCCACCGGAGTCCTGCCATGACGAACGAGATGAAGGTGCTGGCCAAGTCCCGCCCCGAGCCGGGGCTCTGGATGGAAACCCGCCCCGTCCCCGAGATCGGCCCCGACGACGTGCTGATCCGGGTCCGCAAGACCGGCATCTGCGGCACCGACGTGCACATCTGGAACTGGGACGACTGGGCGCGGCGCACCGTGCCCGTCCCCCTCGTCACCGGCCACGAATTCGCGGGCGTGGTGGTCGAGGTCGGCCGCAACGTGACCGATGTCCAGGTCGGCCAGCGCTGCTCGGGCGAGGGCCACCTGATCGGCCGCCACTCGCGCCAGAGCCGCTCGGGCCGCTTCCACCTCGACCCCGAGACCCGCGGCATCGGCGTCAACGAACCCGGCGCCTTCGCCGAATACCTGCGCCTGCCCGCCTTCAACGTCGTGCCGCTCCCCGACGACATCGACGACGAGATCGGCGCGATCCTCGACCCGCTCGGCAACGCCGTGCACACCGCGCTCAGCTTCGACCTCGTGGGCGAGGACGTGCTCATCACCGGCGCGGGCCCGATCGGCATCATGGCCGCCGCCGTCGCGCGCCACGTCGGCGCGCGCCACGTCGTCATCACCGACATCAACCAGGACCGGCTCGACCTCGCCGCGCGCGTGGCCGACGTGGTTCCCGTCAACGTCGCCCGGCAGGACCTGCGCGAGGTCGAGGGCGCGCTGAAGATGAAGGAGGGCTTCGACGTCGGCATGGAGATGTCGGGCAGCCAGGCGGCGCTCGACCAGATGGTGGAGAACATGGTGATGGGCGGGCGCATCGCGCTGCTCGGCATCCCGCCCGGCAAGTCCCCGGTGGACTGGAGCCGGATCGTGTTCAAGGCGATCACCATCAAGGGCGTCTACGGCCGCGAGATCTTCGAGACCTGGTACAAGATGATCGCCATGCTCCAGAACGGGCTCGACGTGCGCGGCGTCATCACTCACAGGATGAGGGCGGAGGACTTCGCCCGCGGCTTCGAGGTGATGCGCTCGGGCGCCTCGGGCAAGGTGGTGCTCGACTGGACCTGACGGGTCCAGAGGCTCCCCTCGCGGCGGAAGCGGTCCAGCCGGTCGGGCCGGAAGCGAAGATCGTCGCCCGCGGCATGGCGCTCCACGGTCAGGTCCGCGCCGTCCACGGTCAGCAGGTTGAAGTCGTTCGCCTCGCCGCGCAGGCGGGTGGAAAGCGCGGTGCCCGCCTGCACCATGAGGATCTCGCGCGCGCCCTCGCGCGCGGTCGTCGGCTCGGCCGCCCAGGAATGCAGGTGCCCGCAGAGCACCACGTCGGCCCCGCAGGCGGCCAGCGCGGCCAGCGCCCGCGGCGCGCCCGCCATCAGCCGCTTCGTCACCTTCGGCCCATGGACGAGGGGGTGGTGCATCGCCACGATCCTGAGCCGGCCGCCCGCGCCGGCGAAGCGGGCGCAGACGCGGCGCGCGTCCTCGCCGGTGAAGCGTCCCGCCTGCCAGACCCAGGGGTTGACCGTGTTGACGCCCGCCAGCTCGATCTCCGCGTCGCGGTGGCCCGGCGCGGTGTCGCGCGCGATGTGGCGCCGGTAGCCGCGGAACGGGGCGATGAGACGCGCCGGAAGGTTGAAGAGCGGCACGTCGTGGTTGCCCGGCACGGCCAGCCAGGGCGCGGGCAGCGCATCGAGGAACGCCCGCGCCCGGCGGAACTGCCAGGCCCGCGCCCGCTGCGTCAGGTCGCCCGTGACCACCACGAGGTCGGGCGAAAGCCGCGCCAGGCAGGCCAGCAGCGCCTCCGCCAGCCCCTCGGGCTCGGTGCCGAAGTGCAGGTCCGACAGATGGGCGATGCGTCTCACGGCCGGGGTTCCCTCCGCGCCGCCTCCCCCTGCGCCGGAACGATCACGTTCAGCGCGCCCGCGCCGATCGTCAGGGTGAGCGGCGGCTCGATCCATTCCTTCTCGCCGTCGCGGGCGACCAGCCGGTCGGTGTGGCGGCCGTCGGCGGCGTCGATCACGACCTCGCGCCCGCAGAGCAGCTCGAAGTCCTTGCCCCGCCGCATCCCCCGGACGAGGAGGAGAAGCGCGAAGCGCAACAGGCCGAACCGCCCGCAGTCGGGCGCCACGAATACCGCAAACTCGCCCCGACGGACCCGGTCGGCACCGTCGAGCCCGAAGTGCTCGAGCTGGTAGGCGTTGAACGCCACGAAGACGAGCGGCGTCTTCACCCGCCGCGCCCGGCCGTCCACCGTCACCTTCAGCCGGCGCGACCTGCGGAAGCCCGCGACGGTGCGCACCACCGACCAGTAGGCCGCGATCCGGCTGCGGCCCCAGCGGCGATAGACCCGCTCGCGGTCGAGCAGGATGCGCGGGTAGATCCCGATGCTCGCGTTGTTGAGGAACAGCCGGCCGTTCACGAAGGCCGCATCGCGCGGCTCGGCGCGTCCGGTCTCCAGGAGCGTCAGCGCCTCGGGCAGCGTCTCGGGGATGCCGTTGGCACGGGCGAAGAAGTTGAACGTGCCGAGCGGCAGCAGGCCCATGCGGAGCCCGGTGCCGGCAAGGCCCGCGGCCACGCCGCCCACGGTTCCGTCGCCGCCCGCGGCGACGATGGTGGCGAAGCCCTCGCGCGCCGCCGCGCGGGCGGCGTCCGCGGGGGAGGTGCCGGGCGGAATCAGTCTCAGCTCGGCCGAATCGCCACGCCCGGCGAGCCAGGCGCCGATCGTCTCGGCGGCGCCGTCGCCGCCTTCCCTGCCCGAGCCAGGGTTCATCAGGATGCAGAGCGGCCCGGCGCCTGCCGGCACCGCCTGCTGAAGATCGGCCCCGGCCGTCCCGTCCATCCCGCGCCTCCGGTCCCCGCCCGCGACGGCATCGCAACGCACGAACCCCCCGCCGCGTTCCCCGGCGGCCGGCGGGTCGCTTGACCTTCCCGGCCCGGGCGTTCATGGGTGCGGCAAGGGGGCGCCGCCGCCCCGCCCGGAGCCCCACCCCATGGATCTCGCCGCCGCGCTTCGCTCGCGCCTGTTCTGGACCGGCTCGGCCAGCTTCGTGCTGATCGGGGCGGCGGTGGCGCTCTACGGTCCGGCGCTGCCCGCCTTCGCCCGGCAGAACGGCATCGGGCTGGCCGAGGCGGGGCTGATCGTCAGCGCCCACAACATCGGCGGTCTGGCGGGGCTCGCGGTCTCGGTCCTCTTCGGCATCGCCTCGGCGCGGCTCGCGCTCACGCTCCTTGCGGCAGGCGCGGGGCTCATCGCCGCGGGCGCGGGCTGGCCCGCGACGCTCGCGGGCGCGGCCGTGCTCGGCGCGGGCTACGCGATGGTGACGGCGGTGTTCAACCGCCGCTTCCTGCTCGAGACCGGGCCGCGCGGCCCCGCGATGGTCGGGCTTCTCAACGCCATCTTCGGCTTCGGCGCGATCGGCGCGCCGCTGATGTTCGTCGCGCTCGGCAGCGCCCCCGGCATCGCCTTCGGCATCGTGGCGCTCGCCATGGCGGCGCTGGTGCCGCTGGCCACGCCCGGCCCGGCGGGCACGCCGGTGCAGAACCTCGCCGCCGCGCCCGCGTTGCGCCGGCCCGGCGTCCTGCTGCTCGGCGCCGCGGCCGTGGGGTTCGAGACGGCCATGATCGGCCTCGGCCCGGCCGCCCTCGTCGCGCGCGGCCTCGACGAGACCCGCGCGGCCGAGATGGCCTCGGTGTTCTTCGCCTGCTTCCTCGCCGCGCGCGTGGCGCTGTTCTGGCTGGCCGGGCGCTTCGCGCCGCTCCTGCTGCTCGCGGCCGGCTTCGGCCTCGCCGGGGCCCTGGCGGGCCTGGCGAGCGCGCTGCCGCCGGCGGCCTTCTACGCCGGGATCGGGGCGGCCACGGGCCTGCTCTTCCCCTCCTACTTCGTTGCGGCCACCCACCACCTCGGCACCGGGCCGCGGGCCTCGGCGCTGATCGTCGCGGCCGCGAACATCGGCGCCATCGTCCTGCCGGCCGCGGCCGCCGGGGCGATCGGGCTTGCCGGCAGCGCCGCCGCGGTGCTGCCCTTCGCCGCGGCGCTCGGCCTCACCGGCTGCCTCGCCACGCTGGCCTTCGCGCGCCGCGCTTGACTTCGTTGCAAATGCAACGATAATCCGCGCCACCGGTGCACGCGCTGTGCACGGGTTGTGCACGGGTTGTGCACGCCGTCCGGGAGGCCACCATGACCACGCATTCGCTGCCGAAGGGAATGATCCGCGCGCCCTCGATGAAGGGCCTGCACGAGGGCTACATGCCGGGCTTCGGCAACGACTTCGAGACCGAGGCCCTGCCGGGCGCCCTGCCGCAGGGGCAGAACTCGCCGCAGAAGTGCAACTACGGCCTCTACGGCGAGCAGCTCTCGGGCACCGCCTTCACCGCGCCCAGCCACCAGAACGAGCGCACCTGGTGCTACCGCATCCGCCCCTCGGTCAAGCACACCCACCGCTTCGAGCGGATCGAGCTTCCCTACTGGAAGACCGCCCCCCACATCGTCGACGACGTGATCTCGCTGGGCCAGTACCGCTGGGACCCGGTGCCCCACACGGGCGAGAGCCTGACCTGGCTGACCGGCATGCGGACGATGACCACCGCGGGCGACGTGAACACCCAGATCGGCATGGCGAGCCACATCTACCTCGTCACCGCCTCGACGGAGGACGCCTACTTCTTCTCGGCCGACAGCGAGCTTCTGGTCGTGCCGCAGGAGGGGCGGCTGAGGTTCTGCACCGAGCTCGGCATCATCGACATCGAGCCGCAGGAGATCGCCATCATCCCGCGCGGGCTGGTCTACAGGGTGGAGCTGCTGGAGGGCCCGGCGCGCGGCTTCGTCTGCGAGAACTACGGGCAGAAGTTCCAGCTTCCCGGGCGCGGCCCGATCGGCGCGAACTGCATGGCGAACCGGCGCGACTTCAAGACGCCCGTGGCGGCCTTCGAGGACCGCGAGGTGCCCTCGACCCTCACCGTCAAGTGGTGCGGGCAGTTCCACAGGACGCGGATCGGGCACTCGCCGCTGGACGTGGTGGCCTGGCACGGCAACTACGCGCCCTGCAAGTACGACCTGAAGACCTACTGCCCGGTCGGCGCGATCCTGTTCGACCACCCCGACCCCTCGATCTTCACGGTGCTGACCGCCCCCTCGGGCGTGGAGGGCACGGCGAACATCGACTTCGTGCTGTTCCGCGAACGCTGGATGGTGGCCGAGCACACCTTCCGCCCGCCGTGGTATCACAAGAACATCATGTCGGAGCTGATGGGCAACATCTACGGCGTCTATGACGCCAAGCCGCAGGGCTTCGTCCCCGGCGGCATGAGCCTGCACAACATGATGCTGCCCCACGGCCCGGACCGGAACGCCTTCGAGGGGGCCTCGAACGCGAAGCTCGCGCCCGAGAAGCTCGACAACACGATGAGCTTCATGTTCGAGACCCGCTTCCCGCAGCACCTGACCGCCTTCGCCGCGCGCGAAGCGCCGCTCCAGGACGACTACATCGACTGCTGGAAGGACCTCGAGAAGAAGTTCGACGGCACCCCCGGCCTGAAGTGAGCCGGCGGCCCGCCGCGCCCCGCAACCGGGAGACGCCGATGCCGCTTCTGCGAAGCTGGATCGAGAGCGCCAACGCGCCCGAGGCCGACTTCCCGCTGAACAATCTGCCCTGCGGCGTCTTCTCCGACGCGGGCGGGGGGCCGCGCTGCGGCGTGGCGATCGGCGACCGGATCCTCGACGTCGCGGCGCTGGAGCGCGACGGGCGGCTCGACCTGCCGGCGGCGCGGGTCTTCGCGGCGCCCGCCTGGAACGCCTTCATGGCGCTCGGGCCGGCGGCCTGGGCCGGCTTCCGCGCGGCGCTGTCGGGGATGCTCGCCGAGGGCTCGGCGGCGCGCGACTGGCTCGGGCCCTACCTCGTCCCGCTGGCCGGGGCGCGGCTGCACCTGCCCTTCACCGTCGCCGAATACACCGACTTCTACGCAAGCCGGCACCACGCCTTCAACGTCGGCTCGATGTTCCGCGGGCCCGAGAACGCGCTGCCGCCGAACTGGCTCTCGATTCCGATCGGCTACAACGGGCGGGCCTCTTCCGTGGTCGTCTCGGGCACGCCGGTGCGCCGCCCCTGGGGGCAGCTCAGGGCGCCGGAGGCGGAGCTTCCGGTCTTTGCGCCGAGCCGCCGCTTCGACTTCGAGCTGGAGCTGGGCGCGGTGGTGGGCCAGCCTTCCGAGGGGATGGTCACGGTGGCCGAGGCCGACGCGATGATCTTCGGCTACGTGCTGCTGAACGACTGGTCGGCGCGCGACATCCAGGCCTGGGAATACCAGCCGCTCGGGCCGTTCCAGGCGAAGGCGACGGCGACGACGATCAGCCCGTGGATCGTGCCGAAGGCCGCGCTCGAGCCGTTCCGCGTGCCGACGCCGCCGCGCGAGCGTCCGCTGCTGCCCTATCTCGCCGAACCGGGGCCGATGCTCCACGACATCGCGCTCGAGGCGAGCCTCGCGCCCGCCGGGCGGCCGGCCACGGTGATTGCGCGCACGAACTACCGCGAGATGTACTATTCCGCCGCGCAGCAGCTCTGCCACCACACCACCTCGGGCTGCCCGATGCGGGTGGGCGACCTCCTGGGCTCGGGCACGATCTCGGGGCCCGAGCGGGAGAACCGGGGGTCGCTCCTGGAGCTGAGCTGGGGCGGGCGGGAGCCCCTCACGCTCGCCACCGGCGAGACGCGCAGCTTCCTCGAGGACGGCGACACGGTGACGCTGCGCGGATGGGCGCAGGGCGACGGCTACCGGATCGGCTTCGGCGACTGCGCCGGCACGCTGCTGCCCGCCCATGCCGATCCTGCGGGGGCCGGGCGGTGAGGGCGCGCTCAGCCGCCCGCCTGCCACTCCCTGACCGACTCGAGCGGCCACAGCAGCATCAGGATGTTGAGCGCGAGCCCGTCGCGGATGACGATCGCCGTCAGCACCTCGAAGAAGATCACCAGCGCCACGCTGGCCCAGACCGGGATCACCCGGGCGAGCCAGAAGCCTGCGACCATCGCCAGGATGTCGGCCACCGAGTTCACGACCGAATCGCCGTAGTAGTCGAGCGAGATGGTCACCGCCCGGTAGCGCTCGATGATCGCGTCGGAGTTCTCGATGATCTCCCAGGCCGACTCGATCGCGGTGGCGATGGCGAGCCGCCAGCCGAACGACAGCCGCCGCGCCACGAGCCAGAGGCCCGCGTAGAACAGGATGCCGTGGATGACGTGCGATGGCGTATACCAGTCGGAGATGTGCTGGGAGTTCTCCGCGCTCATGGTCTGGCCGTGCCAGAGCTTGATGTAGCCGCATTCGCACCAGGGCACCCGGCCGATCCAGAGGAGCCAGGCCGCGGTCGCCAGGATGATGAGGGCCGTCACGGCATGGGGTCTGAGGTCGCGGGTCATGGCGCCGATCCCATACCGATCGCCGGGCCGGCGTCCACGGCGATGAACGGGGCGGGGCAGAACGCGGGAACCTGAGGAGAGCACGCAACATGAGCAAGACCTTCGCCTCGGCGGGCGACCTGACGGAGAAGCGCGTCTCGTTCACCGAGATCGGCCCCGGCCTCTATGCCTTCACCGCCGAGGGCGACCCGAACTCGGGCGTGATCGTCGGCGACGACGCGGTGATGGTGGTCGAGGCGCAGGCGACGCCGCGGCTCGCGCGCAAGGTGATCGACTGCATCCGAAGCGTGACCGACAAGCCGATCACCCATCTCGTGCTGACGCATTACCATGCGGTGCGCGTGCTCGGCGCCTCGGCCTACGGCGCGCGCGAGGTGATCATGTCGGAGCGGGCCCGCGCAATGGTCGCCGAGCGCGGGCAGGAGGACTGGGCGAGCGAGTTCGGCCGCTTCCCGCGGCTGTTCCAGGGCCACGAGGAGATCCCCGGACTGACCTGGCCGACCACCACCTTCGGCGACCGGATGGCCGTCTATCTCGGCCGGCGCCGGGTGGAGATCCTGCATCCGGGGCGCGCCCACACCGCGGGCGACGCGGTCGTCTGGGTGCCCGACGCGGGCGTGATGTTCACCGGCGACATCGTGGAATACCGCTCGGCCTGCTACTGCGGCGACGGGCATTTCGGCGACTGGCCGGCAACGCTGGACCGGATCGCGGCCTTCGACCCTTCGGCGATCGCGCCGGGGCGGGGCGCGGCGCTCGTGGGGCGCGAGATGGTGGGAAGGGCGCTCGCCTCCACGGCGGATTTCCTGGCCAGCACCTACCGCCCGGCGGCCCGCGTGGCCGCCAGGGGCGGGTCGCTGAGGGAGGCCTGGGAGGCGGTGCGCGCCGAATGCGACCCGAAGTTCGCCGACTATGCGATCTACGAGCACTGCCTGCCCTTCAACGTCTCGCGGGCCTACGACGAGGCGCAGGGCATCGATACGCCGCGGATCTGGACGGCCGCGCGCGACCGCGAGATGTGGGAGGCGCTTCAGGGATGACCGGACCGATGTCCGCAGGGCGCCGCGGCGCCGCCCCGCCGGAAAGCCGGAGGGGTGCCGCATGAAGCACGGGCCCGGCCGCGGCGAGCTTCTCTTCCGGCTTGTCTTCTCGCTTGCCGGCCTCGCCTTCCTCGGCGTGGCCGTAGCGCTCCACGGCCTGCCCTCCGGCCCCGCCTTCGTCGAGATCGGCCTTCTCGCCGGCGGCTTCTTCGGCGGGACCGCGGCCTGGACCGGCTGGCGCCTTCTCAAGCCCCCGAAGGACTGACCCGATGCCCTACGACTACAGGCGCTTTCCCTACCGATCGCCGCCCGGCCTTTCCGGGCCCGAGCCGCGCCACCCGGTGGTGATCGTCGGGGCCGGGCCTGTCGGGCTGACGCTCGCGCTCGACCTCGCGCAGCGCGGGCAGCGCGTCACGGTGCTCGACGACAACGACGTGGTCTCGGTCGGCAGCCGGGCGATCTGCTGGTCGAAGCGGTCGCTGGAGATCCTCGACCGGCTCGGCCTGGGCGAGCGCTGCGTGGCCAAGGGCGTGACCTGGAAGGTGGGGCGCACCTACCACCGCGATACACAGGTGTTCGAGTTCGACCTCCTGCCCGAGGCGGGCCACAAGATGCCGGCCTTCGTGAACCTCCAGCAATACTACGTGGAGGAGTACCTGGCCGAGGCCGCACTCGCCTCGCCGCTGATCGACCTGCGGTTCCGCAACCGGGTGGACGTGCTCTCGGTCGCGGGGGATCACGTGCAGCTCGGCGTCGAGACGCCGGAGGGGCCCTACAGGCTCGAGGCGCGCTGGCTCGTGGCCTGCGACGGCGCGCGGTCGCCGGTCAGGCAGATGATGGGGCTCGACTTCGCCGGCGAGCTCTTCGAGGAGCGCTTCCTGATCGCCGACATCGAGATGAAGGCCGACTTCCCGGCCGAACGGCGGTTCTGGTTCGAGCCGACCTTCCACCCCGGCCAGTCGGCGCTGCTGCACAAGCAGCCCGACGACATCTGGCGCATCGACCTTCAGCTCGGCTGGGACGCCGACCCCGAGGCCGAGAAGCGCCCCGAGCGGGTGATGGCGCGCATCGAGCGGGTCGTCGGGCACCGCGACTTCCGGCTCGACTGGGTGAGCGTCTACACCTTCCAGTGCCGGAGGCTCGCGCACTTCGTCCACGGGCCGGTGATCTTCGCCGGCGACAGCGCGCATGTCGTCTCGCCCTTCGGGGCGCGGGGCGGCAACGGCGGGCTCGAGGACGCGGCGGCGCTGGGCTGGCGGCTCGCGGCGGTGCTGGCCGGAAGGGCGGAGCCGTCGCTCCTTGCCGCCTACGACCGCGAGCGCACCTGGGGCGCGGACGAGAACATCCTGAACTCCACCCGCTCCACCCGGTTCATGACGCCGGCGCCGGGGGCGGAGCGGCTGTTCCGCGACGCGGTGCTGGCGCTGGCGGCCGAGGCGGACTTCGCCCGGCCGATGGTCAATTCCGGGCGGCTCTCGCGGCCCTGCGTCTATCCGCTCGAGGCGCCCGACGACCCGCGCCTGCCGCCGGGGGCGCGCCCCGGCGCCGTCGCCCCCGACGCGCCGCAGGGCAACGGCTGGCTGACCGAGGCGCTGGGCACGGAGGCGACGCTGCTCGCCGTCGGGGCGGAGCCGCCCGCGACCGGGCTGCGCACGCTGCGCGCGGAGGTCAACGAGGCGGTGGCCGACCGCTACCTCGGCGACGCCGACCGGGCGCTCTATCTCGTGCGGCCCGACCAGGTGATCGCGGCGCGCTGGGTCGCGGCCGGCGCCGCCGAGATCGAGGCCGCCGGCCGGGCGCTGTGGAGGGAGCCGGCATGACGCTCATCACGCGGCCCAACCTGCCCGACGCCGACGGCTTCTATGCCGAGCTTCTCGCCGCGCACCGGGGCCTTTCGGAGGCCGAGAGCGCGGCGCTGAACGCGCGGCTCGTGCTGATCCTAGCCAACCACGTCGGCAGCCGCGCCGCGCTGACGGAGGCGCTGGCGCTTGCGGCGCGGACGGGAGCGAGGGGGCCGTCTGCCCCCTCGCGCTCCCCCGAGGATACTTGAGAAAGGGGAAGAAGCAGGGCAGCGCGTCAGGGCGGCGGGGCCCAGAGCACGTCGTCGATGCGCGGCGCCCCGGTGGCGAGCATCACGAGCCGGTCGAACCCGAGGGCGATGCCGCTTGCGCGGGGCATTCTCGCGAGGGCGGCGAGGAAATCCTCGTCGAGCGGGTAGCGGGTGCCGTGGACCCGCTCCATCTCGTCCATCTCGGCCTCGAAGCGGCGGCGCTGCTCGGCCGGATCGGTCAGCTCTCCGAACCCGTTCGCCAGTTCCACGCCGCAGGCATAGAGCTCGAAGCGTTCGGCGAGGCGGGGGTCGTCGGGCGCGCGGCGCGCGAGGGCGGCCTCGGCGGCGGGGTAGCGGTCGAGGATCGTCGGCCGGCCGAGGCCGAGGCGGGGCTCGACGAAGGCGACGAGCAGACGCGAGAGGATGTCCGACCAGCCGTCGCCGTCGCGGACGGTGAGGCCGGCGGCCCGGGCGGCGGCGGCGAGCGCGGCGGCGTCGGTCGTGCCGTCGGGCCGGATCGTGGCGAGGAGGTCGACGCCCGCGTGCCGGGCGAGCGCCTCGGCGAGGCCGATCCGTTCGGGCGGGGCGAAGGGGTCGCAGGCGCGGTCGCGGAAGCGGAGCGTGTCCGCGCCGGCCTCGCGCGCGGCCAGCGCGAGGAGCGTCGCGCAGTCCTCCATCAGCGCCGCGTAGGGTTCGCCCGCCCGATACCATTCGAGCATGGTGAATTCGGGGGCGTGGAGAGGCCCGCGTTCGCGGTTGCGCCAGACATGGGCGAAGGCGAAGAGCCGCTCCTCGCCCGCGGCGAGGAGCTTCTTCAGCGCGAACTCGGGCGAGGTGTGGAGGTAGAGGGGCCGCGCGGAGCCGTCCGGGGCGAGCGCCTCGGTGGCGAAGGCGTGCAGATGCGCCTCGTTTCCCGGCGAGACGGCGAGCGCGGCGGGATCGGCCTCGACGAAGCCGCGGGCGGCGAACCAGGCCCGGGTCGCCGACTGGATGCGGTTGCGGGCAAGAAGCAGGGGCCGGCGGTCGGCATGGCGGCGGAGATCCCACCAGGGGGCGGCATCGGGAGCGGACAAGGGGCGGTTCCTGCGGCGGCTTCTCTCTGGCGAAACGGCGGAAGATGCGCTAGGGGCACCGGCGACGGCCCCGCCATAGCCGGGCGCCCCAGCCTTCACAAGGACGACCGCCCATGAAAGTCATCGCCTCCTCGCTCCGCAAGGGCAACGTGCTCGACATCGACGGCAAGCTCTACGTCGTGCTTTCGGCCGAGAACTTCCACCCCGGCAAGGGCACGCCGACGACGAGCGTCGACATGCGCCGGATCTCCGACGGGGTGAAGGTGAGCGAGCGCTGGAAGACGACCGACCAGGTCGAGCGGGCGCATGTCGAGGAGAGGGCCTACGACTACCTCTACGAGGATGGCGAGGGCTTCCACTTCATGGAGCCGGAGACCTACGAGCAGATCACCGTCGGCGAGGACGTGATCGGCGACCAGAAGGTGTATCTCCAGGAGGGGATGCGGGTGTTCCTGCAGACCCACGAGGGCCGGGCGATCGCGATCGAGCTGCCGCAGAAGATCACCGTCGAGATCACCGAGACCGAGCCGGTGGTGAAGGGGCAGACGGCGTCCTCGTCCTACAAGCCGGCGATGACCGACATCGGCGTGCGCGTCATGGTGCCGCCGCACATCGACGCGGGCACCCGCATCGTCATCAACACCGCCGACAACACCTACGTCGAGCGCGCCAAGGACTGAGGCGAAGGCCGCAGGCTTCCCCTCAGGAGCCGCCGCCGGCGCGGGAGGCGAGGTCCAGCACCTTCGGCCCCAGCGCCTCGACCACGAGCCGCACGCCCTCGGCAGAGGGGTGCAGGCCGTCGGGCTGGAGCAGGGTGCCGGGGCCGGTGCCGTCGCGGACCGCATCGGCCAGCGGCCCGAGGAGGTTCCCGACGAGGATGGCGTCGTATTCCGCCGCAAGCTCGGGCCAGATCGCGTCGAAGGCGGCCTTGTAGTCGGGCCCGTAGTTCGGCGGGGCGGGGAGGCCGGCGAGCAGGACCGGCACGCCCGCCGCGCGCGCGGCCTGCAGGATGCCCTCGAGGTTGCGGCGGCTGACCGCCGGATCGATGCCGCGCAGGAGGTCGTTGCCGCCGAGCGCGACGATGAGCGCATCGACCTCGGGGGTGAGCGTCCAGCCGATGCGCGACAGACCCCCCGCCGTCGTGTCGCCCGAGACGCCGGCGTTGACGAGGCGCACCCCGGCGCCCTGCGCGTCGAGCCAGCCCTGGAGCTGCGGCACGAGGCCGTCGGCCTCGGGCAGGCCGTAGCCCTGGGTCAGGCTGTCGCCGAGCGCGGCGATGGTGACGGGCTCGGCCGCGGCGCCGGCCGCGCCGATCACGACCGCGGCGGCGAGGTTGCGCAAGTTCCGGATCGCGCCATATGCCCATGAGGCCACCCGACCGAAGGACACCATGCCCGACCCGATCCTCTCGCTCCGCGACGTGCGGCTCACGCTCTCGGGCAACGCCGGCCCGGTCGAGATCCTGCGCGGCATCACGTTCGATGTGGCCGCCGGGGAAAGCCTGGCGCTGGTCGGGCCGTCGGGGTCGGGCAAGTCGTCGCTCCTCATGCTCATGGGCGGGCTGGAACGCGCCACCGGCGGCGAGATCCGTGCCATGGGGCGGGATCTCTCGGCGATGAACGAGGACGCGCTCGCCCGGTTCCGACGCGACAATATGGGCGTGGTCTTCCAGTCTTTCCACCTCATCCCGACGATGACGGCGCTCGAGAACGTGGCGACGCCGCTGGAGCTTGCCGGCCACCGCGACGCCTTCGGGCGGGCGGAGGCGGAGCTGAGGGCAGTGGGTCTCGGCGCGCGGCTCGGGCACTATCCCGCGCAGCTCTCGGGCGGCGAGCAGCAGCGGGTGGCGCTGGCGCGCGCCGCCGCACCGAGGCCCGCGATCCTGCTGGCGGACGAGCCGACGGGCAACCTCGACGCGGCGAACGGGCAGGCGATCATGGATCTCCTGTTCGGGCTGCGCGACCGCCACGGGGCGACCCTGGTCCTGGTGACGCACGCGCCGGAGCTTGCCGCGCGCTGCGACCGGGTGGTGCGGCTGACCGACGGGCGGATCGCGGCCGAACCCGTCCGCAAGGCCGCCGAATGACCGGCCGGGCGGCAGGCCGGGGCAGGGGGGCCGCCTGCCCCCCGTCGCCTGCGGCGACTCCCCCCGGGCGTATTTCCGACAAGAGGAAGGGGCGGCCGTGAGCCCGGCCTGGCGCATCGCCCGGCGCGAGCTGCGCGGGGGGCTGCGCGGGTTCCGCGTGTTCCTCGCCTGCCTCGCGCTCGGCGTCGCGGCGATCGCGGCGGTCGGCTCGGTGCGCGCGGCGATCGAGGCGGGGCTTTCGCGCGAGGGTGCGGCGATCCTCGGCGGCGATGCGGAGATGACCTTCACCTACCGCTACGCCGGCCCGGAGGAGCGGGCCTGGATGGAGGACGCGGCCGTCGCGGTCTCGGAGATCGTCGATTTCCGCTCGATGGTGGTGGTGGACCGGCCGGGCGGGGCGGAGCGGGCGCTGAGCCAGGTCAAGGGCGTGGACGGCGCCTATCCGCTGAAGGGCGAGGTCGGGCTCGATCCGGCCATGCCCCTTGCCGCGGCGCTGGCGGGCGAGGCCGGACTGCCGGGCGGCGTGATGGAGCGGGTGCTGGCCGACCGGCTGGGCCTGTCGCCGGGGGACAGGTTCCGCCTGGGCACGCAGGAATTCGTCCTGACGGCGATCCTTGCGCGCGAGCCCGACGCGGCGGGCGGCGACTTCGGGTTCGGTCCGCGGACGCTGGTCCGGACCGAGGCGCTGGCGCAGTCGCAGCTTCTGGCCGAGGGCACGCTGTTCGAGACGCGCTACCGGCTCGACCTGCCCGCGGGGGCCGATCTCGCCGCGCTGGAGGCCGAGGCAGAGACCCGCTTCCGCGACGCCGGGATGCGCTGGCGCGATGCGCGGAACGGCGCGCCGGGGGTCACGGTCTTCGTGGAGCGGCTCGGCGCCTTCCTCGCGCTCGTGGGTCTGGCCGGGCTGGCGGTGGGCGGCGTCGGCGTGGCGGCGGCGGTCACGGCCTATCTCGACGGCAAGGTCGGGGTCATCGCCACGCTCAGGACGCTCGGGGCCGAGCGGCGGACGATCTTCGCGGCGTATTTCCTCCAGATCGGCGCGCTCGCGCTCTTCGGGATCGCGCTCGGGCTTATCCTCGGCGCGGCGCTGCCGCTCGCGTTCACGCCGCTGATCGCGGCGCGGCTGCCGGTTCCGGCGGAGTTCGGGCTCTATCCCGGCCCGCTGGCCGAGGCCGCCCTCTACGGGATCCTCGCCGCGCTTCTCTTCACGCTCTGGCCGCTGGCGCGGACCGAGGAGGTGCGGGCGGCCGCGCTCTACCGGGGTGCCGCCGGGGCGAGGGCGGCACTGCCGCGGCCGCCGTTCCTTGCGGCCACCGCGGCGGTTCTCGCGGCGCTGGTCGGCGCGGCGGCCGTGTTCTCGGGGCTTCCCCGCCTCGCGCTCGGCACCGCGGCGGGGATCGCCGGGGCGCTCGCGCTCCTGCTCCTTGCCGCGCGGGGGGCACGGGCGCTGGCGCGGCGGCTGGCGCGGGCACCGGCGCTGCGGGGCCGGACGGCCGCGAGGCTCGCGCTCGGCGCGGTGGGCGGGCCGGGAAACGAGGCCGGCTCGGTCGTCCTCTCGCTCGGGCTCGGCCTTTCGGTCCTGGCCGCGGTCGGGCAGATCGACTGGAACCTCAGGAACGCCATCGCCACGGAACTGCCGGAGGTGGCGCCTTCCTACTTCGTGGTGGACATCCAGCCCGACCAGATCGAGGGCTTCCGCGCCCGGCTGGACGGCGACCCGGCGGTGTCGCGCGTCGATACCGCCGCGATGCTGCGCGGGATCATCACCCGGATCAACGGCCGCCCGGCCGAGGAGGTGGCGGGCGGGCACTGGGTCGTCCGCGGCGACCGGGGCGTGACCTACTCGGCCCGGCCGCCGGAAGGCACGGTGATCACCGAGGGCGCCTGGTGGCCCGAGGACTATGACGGGCCGCCGCAGGTGAGCTTCGCCGCCGAGGAGGCGGCCGAGATCGGACTGAGGCTCCGCGACGAGATCACGGTCAACATCCTGGGCCGGGACATCACCGCCGAGGTCACGAGCTTCCGCGTGGTCGATTTCTCGACCGCCGGGATCGGTTTCGTCATGTCGATGAACCCCGCCGCGCTCGAAGGCGCGCCGCACAGCTTCATCGCCACCGTCTATGCCGAGGAGGCGGCCGAGGCGGCCATCCTGCGCGACCTTGCCGAGGCCTTCCCCAACATCACGGCGATCCGGGTGAAGGACGTGATCGGGCGGGTGGCGGGCATCCTCGGCGGCATCGCCGCGGCGGTGACGGCGGCGGCAGGCGTGACGCTTGCGACCGGGGCGATCGTGCTGATCGGCGCGGCCGCGGCGGGCGAGGCGGCGCGCGTCTTCGAGGCCGCCGTCCTCAAGACGGTGGGGGCGGTGCGTGCCCAGGTGCTGGCCTACTTCGCGCTCCGCTCGGCGATGCTCGGCGCGGTGGCGGGCCTTGTCGCCATCGCCGCCGGCGCGCTTGCGGGCTGGGCGGTGATGCGCTTCGTGATGGAGACCGACTACAGGTTCGAGCCGGTCTCTGCCGTCCTGATCGTGGCGGGAGGTGCCTGCGCGACGCTGATCGCCGGGCTTGCCTTCGCGTGGCGCCCGCTTGCCGCGCGCCCGGCGCGGGTGCTCCGGGCGCAGGAATAGGCGCGGCGGGCACGCGCCCGCCGGCGGGGACGAGGGCGGGGGTGGGGGCGCAAGTGCCGCCCCCGCCACCCCCCGGGCGCCGGATGCCGGCTCAGGCGAGCTCGGCCGAGACGTCCTGGAGGACGTCGAGCAGGCTGTCGGCGCTCACCGCCTCGGGGTTGGCCGTGTTGCCCGCGAAGCAGCGCAGGAAGATCCTGCGAGTGGCGTCGTCCATCCCCTCGTGCAGGCCCATCGACCAGGTGGGGAAGAGCCGCTCGCGGACGTCCTGGCAGTAGATCAGGATGATGTCGATGTGCCGCGGGTCGGCCGCGATCCGGTGGCAGATCGAGCTCACCTCGGCCCGGCCGCCTTCCAGCACCCGGAGGAAGTGGTTGCCGTTGTAGTGCAGGATGCCCGTGACGTTCAGGGCCGGGTTGTTGCGCTTGCAGACCTCCAACAGCTCGGGGAGGTTGAGGCTCATCGAGAGGTTCCGCTGGCTGTAGTGGACGAGGCGGGTCAGGTTCATCGGGGTTCTCCGGCGATTCGCGCCGTTTGCCGGAGCCGCAGGGCGGCCGCGCCGGGCGCGGCTTCTTGCGCTTCGGGCGGGCTTCCGCGATAAGGCCCGGAGGCGTTCGGAGAAGGCTTCCCATGCGCGCACGCATCTTCCAGCCGGCCAAGACGGCCATGCAGTCGGGCACCGCCAAGACGCGGTCATGGGTGCTGGAGTTCGCGCCCGCCGCCCCGCGCGAGGTCGATCCGCTGATGGGCTGGACGTCGTCCACCGACACGCAGTCGCAGGTCCGGCTCAGGTTCGAGACGAAGGAAGCCGCGCTCGCCTATGCCCGCGAGAACGGGATCGAGGCGGACGTGATCGAGCCGAAGAAGCGGCGGCCGAACATCCGCCCGCGCGGCTATGGCGAGAACTTCGCCCCCGAGCGGCGCAGCGCCTGGACGCACTGATGATCGAGATCCGGCGGGAGAGCCCGCTCGGCGAGGATCTCGCCCTGCTGATGCAGCGGCACACCGCCGACATGCACGCCGAGACGCCGCCCGAGAGCATCCACATGCTCGACGCCACGGAACTCGCGGCGCCGGGCATCGCCTTCTACGTGATGCGCGACGACGGCCGCCCGGTGGGCATGGGCGCCCTCAAGCGGATCGACGCCGCCCATGCCGAGATCAAGTCCATGCACGTCCTCGCCGAGGAACGGGGGCGCGGCCTGTCGCGGATGATGCTGGAGCATCTGGTCGCCGAGGCGCGGGCCGCGGGTATCACCCGGCTCAGCCTCGAGACCGGCGTGCAGCCCGGATTCGCCGCCGCGCGCGCCCTCTACGCCGGGGCCGGCTTCGAGGAATGCGGGCCGTTCGAGGGCTACCGGCCCGACCCCAACAGCGTCTTCATGACGCGGGCGATCTGAGCGCCGCCCGCCAACCGGCTTGATCCGGGCCGCCGGCTGGCGCAAAAGCGACGCCAGCGGTCCCGTAGCTCAACTGGATAGAGCAGCTGACTTCTAATCAGCAGGCTGGGGGTTCGAGTCCTCCCGGGATCGCCATGCCCGCGCCGCCGGTCTCTGCTGTGGACTCCGCCCCGCCGCGGGCGTAGGTCTGGCACGTCGTCGACGCCGGGACTGCCTTGGTCTTCATCGCGTTCGTGCACGGTCTGATCCTCGTCGTGGCGGGGCTGTTCCAGGGGCTGATCGGTCTGGTCTTTCCCGATACGCGCGAGGTCTTCCTCGGCTCGGGCGCGCTGCTGGTGCTGGCGGGCGCGCTTCTCGTGATGGTCGCGCAGGGCCGGCCGATGCGCGTCGAGCGGCGGATGGCGTTCCTGCTGACGGCCTCGGTCTGGCTGACGGCAGCCACCGCCGGGGCGCTGCCGCTCTGGCTCTGGGGGCTGACGGCGGTGGATGCCTTCTTCGAGGCGATGTCGGGGATCACCACCACAGGATCGACCGTGATGGTGGGGCTCGATGCGACTCCGCCGGGGATCAACCTCTGGCGCGGGCTCATCCAGTGGTTCGGCGGTGTCGGCTTCATCGTCGCGGGCATCGCGCTCCTGCCGGTCCTGCGGGTCGGGGGGATGCAGCTCTTCCGCACGGAAAGCTCCGAGCGGGGCGAGCGGGAGCTGAGCAGCGCCGCAGGGTTCGCCGCCGCGACGCTGTGGGTCTATCTCGCGCTGACCATCGCCTGCGCCGTGGCCTACCGGATCGGGGGCATGTCGGGCCACGAGGCGGTCGTTCACGCGCTCACCACGCTCTCGACCGGCGGCTACTCGACCTCGGATGCCTCCTTCGGGCACTTCCCCAGCCCGGCCCTGCACTGGACGGCCTCGGCCTTCATGCTCGCCGGCGCGCTGCCCTTTGCGTGGTACATCCGCCTCCTGCGCGGGAAGGGCGCGCAGTCCGAGCAGGTGCCGGCGCTCATCGCCCTCCTCGGCGTTGCGATCGCGGTCCTGACCCTGTGGCGGGTTGCCACCTCGGACTCGCCGCCCTTCGAGGCGCTGACCGAGGTCACCTTCAACGTCGTGTCGGTCGTCACCACGACCGGCTTCGCCTCGACCGACTACACGCTCTGGGGCGGGTTCGCCGTCGTCGCGTTCTTCCTCCTGACCGCCGTGGGCGGATGCACCGGATCCACCGCCGGCGGCGTCAAGCTGATGCGCTGGACGATCCTCCTCCGCGCCATCCGGGCCCGCATCGCGCTGGTCCACAGCCCGAACCGCGTCCTGCCGGTGCGCTACGAGGGCAAGCGCCTCACCGACGACCAGCTGAGCGGGGTGATCACCTTCCTCAACGTCTTCGCGCTGACCTTCATGTGGCTCTCCTTCGCGCTCGCGTTCCTCGGGCTCGATCCGGTCACGGCGACGAGCGGCGCGCTGACCGCGATCTGCAACGTCGGCCCCGGGGTGGGGCCGATCATCGGGCCGGCGGGCAACTTCTCGTCGCTGCCCGACGAGGCGAAGTGGCTGCTGGCGCTCGGCATGTACATCGGGCGGCTGGAGATGCTGACCGTGTTCGTCCTGTTCATGCCGCGCTTCTGGCGCGCCTGAGCGCGGCCGGGCGCCGGGACGCCGCCGGCCGCGCGGCCGGGCAGGTTCGGGGGCGCGCGCCCGCCTTGCCAAGCCCGCGCCCCCCGTGCGACCTTGGCCTTCCTCTGGAAGGGAGTGCCCGGTCGTGGACGTGAGCGAGAAGGCGCGGGTGTCGCTCGACACCCCGAAGCTGCCGCAGGTGGGCCACCCGCGGAACGCCGGGACGGAGCTCGACCTCGACTGGGTCGCATCCGTGCAGGCCAACACCTCGGCCATCGAGCGGCGCTGCGCCACGCTGCCGGGGCGCCGGACGGTGAAGAAGGAATGGCAGGCGGCCTGGCTCTGCCGGGCGGTCAGCCTGATCGACCTGACGACGCTCGCGGGCGACGACACCGAGGGCCGGGTGCGGCGGCTCTGCGCCAAGGCGCGCCGGCCGGTCAGGGCGGACCTGCTTGCGGCACTGGGGATGGAGGGGCTGACCGTCGCGGCGGTCTGCGTCTATCACGAGATGGTCCCGGCGGCGGTCGATGCGCTCAAGGGCTCGGGGATCCCGGTGGCGGCGGTCTCGACCGGCTTTCCCGCCGGCCTCTCGCCGTTCCACCTGCGGCTCGCCGAGATCGGCGAGAGCGTGCGCGCCGGGGCGGAGGAGATCGACATCGTGATCTCGCGCCGCCACGTTCTGACCGGGAACTGGCAGGCGCTCTACGACGAGATGCGCGCCTTCCGCGAGGCCTGCGGGGCGGCCCATGTCAAGGCGATCCTGGCAACGGGAGAGCTCGGCACGCTGAGGAACGTCGCGCGGGCGAGCCTCGTCTGCATGATGGCCGGCGCCGACTTCATCAAGACCTCGACCGGCAAGGAGGCCGTGAACGCGACCCTGCCGGTCAGCCTGACCATGGTGCGGGCGATCCGCGACTATCACGAGCGCACCGGGTTCCGCGTCGGCTACAAGCCCGCGGGCGGGATCTCGAAGGCGAAGGACGCGCTCGTCTACCTGAGCCTGATGAAGGACGAGCTCGGCGACCGATGGCTCCGGCCCGACCTGTTCCGGTTCGGCGCGTCGAGCCTTCTGGGCGACATCGAGCGGCAGCTGGAAGACTTCGTGACCGGGCGGTATTCGGCCGCCGACCGGCACCCGATGGCGTGAGGCGGCGGCCCCGGGGGGCCGTCTGCCCCCCGGACCCCCCGAGAGTATTTTCGACAGGATGAAGGGCATGAACGTCCGGGAGATCTTCGAGAGCATGGACTACGGGCCCGCGCCCGAGGGCGCCGCGGAGGCGGGGGCCTGGCTCGACCGGCACGGCCGGCGCTTCGGGCATTTCATCGGCGGGGCCTTCACGGCGCCGGGCGAGACCTTTCCGACGAGGAACCCCGCGACCGGCGAGGTTCTGGCCGAGGTGACGCAGGGCACCGGGGCGGACGTGGCCGCCGCCGTGGCGGCGGCGCGCAAGGCGGCGCGGACCTGGGGGAGGACCGGCGGGTTCGACCGGGCCCGGGTGCTCTATGCGCTGGCGCGGCTCCTGCAGAAGCATTCCCGGCTCTTCGCCGTGCTCGAGACGCTCGACAACGGCAAGCCGATCCGCGAGAGCCGGGACATCGACGTGCCCCTGGCGCAGCGGCACTTCTACTATCACGCGGGCCTCGCGCAGCTTCTGGACACGGAGATGCCGGGGATGCGGCCGCACGGGGTCTGCGGGCAGGTGATCCCCTGGAACTTCCCGCTGCTGATGCTCGCCTGGAAGGTCGCGCCGGCGCTGGCGGCGGGCAACACGGTGGTGCTGAAGCCCGCCGAATACACGCCGCTCACGGCGCTCTTGTTCGCGGACATCTGCCGCGAGGCCGGGGTGCCGAAGGGCGTGGTGAACATCGTGACCGGCGACGGGGCGACCGGGGCGGCGCTGGTGGCGTCCGAGGTGGACAAGGTGGCCTTCACCGGCTCGACCGAGGTTGGGCGGAGGATCCGCGAGGCGACGGCGGGCACGGGCAAGGCGCTGACGCTCGAGCTCGGCGGCAAGAGCCCCTACATCGTCTTCGACGACGCCGATCTCGACTCGGCCGTCGAGGGGCTCGTCGATGCGATCTGGTTCAACCAGGGGCAGGTCTGCTGCGCGGGAAGCCGCCTTCTGGTGCAGGAAGGCGTGGCGGAGCGGTTCCACGGGAAGCTGAAGCGGCGGATGGACGGGCTGAGGGTCGGCGATCCGCTGGACAAGTGCATCGACGTGGGCGCGGTGGTGGACCCGGTGCAGCTTGCCACGATCACCCGGATGGTCGAGGAGGGCGGGGCCGAGGGCGAGGTCCATCGCGCGCAGGTGGCGCTGCCCGAGAGGGGCTGCTTCTACCCCCCGACGCTGATCACGGGCCTCTCGCCCGCCGCGACGCTGATGCAGGAGGAGATCTTCGGGCCGGTTCTGGTGAGCGCGACCTTCCGCACCCCGGCCGAGGCGGTGGCGCTTGCCAACAACACCCGCTTCGGGCTTGCCGCGACGGTCTGGACCGAGAACGTGAACCTCGCGCTCGACATCGCGCCGAAGCTGAAGGCGGGGGTCGTCTGGGTGAACGCGACCAACCTCTTCGATGCCGCGGCGGCATTCGGCGGCGTGAAGGAATCAGGCTTCGGCCGGGAGGGCGGCTGGGAGGGGCTCAGCGCCTACCTGCGCCCCGCACGGGAGGGCGCCCGCCTCAGGCCGGTTCCGCCGGTGGCCGCGCCGAAGGGCGGCGACGGGCCGGACGGAATCGACCGGACCGCCAAGGTCTACGTCGGCGGCAGGCAGGCCCGCCCCGACGGGGGCTATTCGCGCGCCGTCTGGTCGGCGAAGGGGCGGCTTCTGGGCCATGCGCCGGTCGGCAACCGCAAGGACATCCGCAATGCGGTCGAGGCGGCGCAGGCGGCCCGCGGGGCCTGGTCGCGGAGCGCGGGGCACCTGCGGGGCCAGATCCTCTACTACCTCGCCGAGAACCTCTCGGCGCGCGCGGTCGAGTTCGCCGGTCGCCTGCGCGACCTGACCGGCACGCGGGGCGAGGCCGAGGTCGAGGCCGCGATCCGCCGGCTCTTCACCTGGGCGGCCTGGGCCGACAAGCACGAGGGCCGCGTCAAGGGCGTGCCGCTGCGGGGCGTGGCGCTCGCGATGAACGAACCCGTGGGGGTGATCGGCGCGCTCTGCCCGGACGAGGCGCCGCTTCTCGGCTTCGTCTCGGTGATGGCGCCGGCGATCGCCATGGGCAACACCTGCGTGCTGGTGCCGTCCGAGCCCTTCCCGCTGGCCGCGACCGACTTCTACCAGGTGCTCGACACCTCGGACGTGCCGGGCGGCGTGGTCAACATCGTGACCGGCAGCCATGCCGAACTCGGGAAGGTCCTGGCCGGGCACATGGACGTGGACGCGGTCTGGTCTTTCTCGTCCTCCGACGTCTCGGGCATGATCGAGAGGGAGGCGGCGTCGAACCTCAAGCGCACCTGGGTGAACCATGGCCGCGGCCTCGACTGGGCCGGGCCGGAGGGGGAGGGTCGGGCGTTCCTCGAGGCCGCGACCGAGGTCAAGACGATCTGGATCCCCTACGGCGAATAGCGCCTCAGGCGCGCCGCAGCTCGAACCGGACCGTGCCGATGGGCAGGCCCCAGCGCGTGACAACGGCGTCGTTCACCACGAGGTCGGGCGCGGGGCGGTAGATCACGTCGGCGAAGCCGAGCCGGGTGACGCCCGAGGAGGAGCGGAAGTCGGCCCGGTAGGTCAGGCGGATCTCGCGCCCGTCCTCGACCACCTTGGCCGTGCCGACCGTATCCTCGCGCCGCCCGTCCCAGGTGCCGGGGCCGGTCCGGGTGAAGACCCAGGTCAGCCGGTCCTGCTGGCCGTCGTCGTAGACGAAGTCCTCGACCACGGTCAGCGTGTCGCCCCTGAGCCGGCCCCGAAGGTCGGCGGTGAAGCGCCGCTCGATCCCCGCGAGCGGTGCACGGAAGACGCCCGTGCCGCGGGTGCGGCCGCGGAAGGCATCGACCAGCGTGATCGGCAGGGCGCGCGCGGGCGAGGGCGGGACGGTGGCGCAGGCCGCGAGCGGCAGCACGGCGCCAAGGGTCAGCACGGATCGGCGTGTCAGCGTCATGGCCGTTCTACGCAGCGCGCGGCCGCCCGGATCGCTCAGGCCGCGTCCATCAGCCCCCGGCCCCTCAGCAGCGGCTCGACCCCCGGCATCCGGCCGCGGAACTTCAGGTAGAGCGCATCCGCCTCCTCGGACCCGCCCGCCGAGAGGATGTGCCGTTCGAGCCGCCCGGCCACCTCGGGGTCGAACGGCCCGCCGGCCTCCTCGAATGCGGCGAAGGCGTCGGCATCCATCACCTCGGACCACATGTAGCTGTAGTAGCCCGAGGAATAGCCGTCGCCCGAGAAGACATGGGCGAAATGCGGGGTCGCGTGCCGCATCGGGATCGCATCGGGAGCGCCGATCGCGGCCAGCACCTCGGCCTGCATCGCCATCGGGTCGGCGGGCGGCTCGCCCTCGTGGAACGCGAGATCGACGAGCGCCGAGGCGACGTATTCGACCGTCGCATGCCCGGTATCGGCGTTCTTCGCGGCCAGCATCCGGTCGAGCAGTTCCCGCGGCATCGGCGCGCCGCTCTCGGCGTGGCGGGCGTGGGTCTGGAGAACCTCGGGAACCTCGAGCCAGTGTTCGTAGAGCTGGCTCGGCAGCTCGACGAAGTCGCGCGCGACGTTGGTGCCGGAGATGAAGCCGAAGGTCACGTCCGAGAGCATCTGGTGCAGCGCGTGGCCGAACTCGTGGAACAGGGTCCGCGCGTCGTCGTAGCTCAGCAGGCAGGGCTGACCCGCCGGCGGTTTCGCAAAGTTGCAGACATTGGTCACGACGGGCCTGACCTCGCCCCCCAGACGGCGCTGCCCCCGCATCGTCGAGCACCAGGCGCCCGACCGTTTGGATGCGCGCGCGAAGTAGTCGCCGATGAACACCGCCATGTGCCGGCCGTCGCGGGTCACTTCCCAGGCGCGGGCGTCGGCGTGGTAGAGAGGCACGTCGAGCGGCCGGAACTCGAGCCCGAAGAGACGGCGGGCGCAGTCGAACGCCGCCTCGATCATCGCGTCGAGCTGGAGGTAGGGCTTCACCTCGGCCTCGTCGATGTCGAACTCGGCCTTGCGGCGCTTCTCGGCGTAGTAGCGCCAGTCCCAGGGCTCGATCTCGCCGTTGATCCCGTCGGCGCGCATCATCTCGGTCAGCACGGCGGCATCCGCCTCGGCCCGGGCCTTCGCCGGCGTCCAGACCGCCATGAGCAGGGCCCGCACCGCGTCGGGGGTCTTCGCCATCTCGGGCTCGAGCTTGTAGGCCGCGAAGGAGGGGTAGCCGAGAAGCCGCGCCCGCTCGTGCCTCAGCCGCAGGATCTCGGCCGCGATCTCGCGGTTGTCGGTCGCCCCGCCGTTCGCGCCACGCGCGATCCAGGCCCGGAAGGCGGTCTCGCGCAGGTCGCGCCGGGGCGAGAACTGGAGGAAGGGCACGATCAGCGACCGGGCGAGCGTGAGCACGTGGCCCTCCTGTCCGCGCTCCTCCGCGGCGGCCTTCAGGCCGGCGACGACGAAGCCGGGCAGGCCCTCCAGATCGGCCTCCGAAAGCGGCATCGCCCAGTCGCGCTCGTCGGCCAGCAGGTTCTGCGAGAACCGGGTGCCGAGCACGGCAAGCCGCTCCTTCACCGCCCTCAGCCGCTCGGCCTCGGCGCCCTTGAGGTCGGCACCGGCCCGGACGAACATCCGGCGGTAGAGCTCCAGCACCCGCGCCTCCTCGGCCGTCAGGCCGAGCGCGTCGCGCCGCTCCCAGAGGTCGCGGATCCGCGCCCAGAGCGCGGGGTTCATCGTGATCTCCGACGCGAAGGCCGACATCTTCGGGGCGAGGTCGCGCATCAGCGCCTCGCGGGCCTCGGTCGAGTCCGCGGAGGCGAGGTTGTAGAAGACCCCCGCCACCCGGTCGAGCGCGTCCTCCGAAAGTTCCAGCGCGGCGACGGTGTTCGCGAAGGTCGGCGGCTCGGCCTGCCCGGCGATACGGGCCACCTCGGCACGGGCCGCGGCGAGCGCCGCCTCGAAGGCGGGCGCGAAGTGTTCGTCGCGGATCTCCGCGAAGGGGGGAAGGCCGAAAGGTGCGGTCCAGGGTTCGAGCAGCGGGTTGGTCATCGCGGTCTCCTTCGGGCCCTAGCTAGGCGCGGGCGGCGCGATGGTCCAGCCCGCCCCCTTCCCCTTGTCGGAAATACGCCGCGGGGAGCGCGAGGGGTGCGAAACCCCTCGCCCGCGCCTCAGCGCGCGTCCTGCCGCCTGAGCCGAACCTCGAGCCGCCGAAGCAGGAGCGAGAGCGTCACGGTCATCGAAAGGTAGAGCAGCGCCACCACGTTGTAGGTCTCGAAGTAGCGGAAGTTCCCCGCCGCGATCACCTTGCCGAGCTGGGTGATGTCGGTCACGCCCAGCACGCTCACCAGCGAGGAATCCTTCACCATCGCGACGAAATCGTTGCCGAGCGGCGGCAGGATCACCCGGAAGGCCTGCGGGAACACGACGTGCCGGAACGTCTGCCAGCGGCTCAGCCCCAGCGACTGCGCGGCCTCGGTCTGGCCCTTGTCCACCGACTGGAGCCCGGCGCGGAACACCTCGGCGATGAAGGCCGAATAGGCGATCGTCAGCGCGATGATCGCCCGCCACAGGAGCGAGAAGTCGCGCGGCCGGATCGGTTCGGCGCCGATCCACCCGAGCACCGCGTTGACGCCCGAGACGGCAAGGGGCGCAAAGACGAAGGCGACGTAGAGCAGCAGAACGATGATCGGGATACCCCGGATCACCTCGATGTAGAACCGCGCCGCCTGCCGGATGGCCAGGTGCCGCGACAGGCTCATCACGGCAAGCAGCAGCCCGAGTGTCGAGGCCATGGCGAAGGCGACCACGGTCACGAAGAGCGTGATGCGGATGCCGAGCGCGAGCTTGGCCAGCACGTCGGCATAGAGCGGGTTCGCGAGGACGCTCCAGAACAGCCAGGCCCCGATCCCGGCGAGGACCACGAGCCACCACGGAAAGTCCTTGTCGGGCGCCGGCGTCATGGGCGGAGGCGGCCCCGGCGGCGGCCGGGGCCGGAGGCGCCTACTGGCCCATCTTGTACTCGAGGAACCACTTGGTGTTCAGCGCGTCGAGCGTGCCGTCGGCCTTGAGCGACGCGATCGCGGCGTTGATCGGAGCCACGAGGTCGGACCCCTTGGGGAAGATGAAGCCGAAATCCTCGGTGCCGAGCGGTCCGCCGATGATCTTCAGCCCGCCGTCCGAGGCCTCGACATAGCCGTTGCCCGCGGTGCCGTCGGTCAGCACCAGGTCCACGTCGCCGGCCTTCAGCGCCTCCACGCCGGCGCCGAAGGTCTCGAAGAGCTTGATGCGCGGGTTCGCCTCGTTGCCGTCGAGCACCTCGTAGACGCCCACGTAGAACGGCGTGGTGCCGGGCTGGGCGGCCATCAGCAGGTCGGGATTGGCGGCGAAGGAGGCCGCGTCGGTGAAGCGGTCCTCGTCGCCGCGCACCATCATCACCATCTCCGAGCGCATGTAGGGATCGGAGAAGTCCACCTGTTCCTTGCGGTCGTCGCGGATGGTGATGCCGGTCATCCCCATGTCGAACTGGCCTTCCGACACGGCGGCGATCATCGCGTCCCAGCTGATGTTCTCGTACTTGACCGTGATGTTGAGCCGCTTCGCGATCTCGGCCATCGCATCGTATTCCCAGCCGATCGCATTGCCCGAGGAATCGAGGAACTGGAGCGGCGGATAGGCGTTCTCGGTCACCACGACGACCTCGCGCCCGCCGAGGTCGGGCAGGTCCTGCGCGGCGGCAAGGGTGGCGGCCGCCGCAAAGGCGGCGGCGAGGGCGAAGGCAGCTTTCATCGGTATTCCCCTGTTGGACGTTTTCCGCTGGCCCGGCAGTATGGCGCACGGCACGGCCAAGGCAAGCTGCCGCCGCCGCCGTCGAGGCGCTCAGGCCGTCCTTCGTGCGAGCCAGGCGCGGAACTCGGCCGCCGATCCGGCGAAGACGTTGATGTCGGTCTGGGTCGAGATGCCGGGCACGATCCCGGTCCCGGTATACTGCCAGAAGGTCCAGTGCTGCCCGCCGTAGCGCTCGGAGGGATGCCTGGTCACCGACCGCAGCCAGAACTCGTGGTTGCCGGGCAGGCGCCACATCTCGTTGTCGGTCCAGAAGTCCGGCGCGGAATAGATCAGCGCGGGCTGGCCATAGTGCCGCTCGACGATCCTGAGGTAGCGTTCCGCCTTGTCGCGCACCTCGGCCGCCGGCGGGCGGATGGTGCAGGTCGGCGAGAACGGCGTCCATTCGATGTCGAGCACCGGGGGCAGGGCGCCCCGCTCCCGCGGCACGTGGCGGATGAACCAGCGGGCCTGCTCCTCGGGCTCGCGGCAGTGGTAGTAGAAGTGGTAGGCGCCGACCGGCACGCCGGCGCGCCGCGCCTCGCGCCAGTTGCGCTCGAAGTAGGGGTCCACCCGGTCGCCGCCCTCGGTGGCCTTGAGGAAGGCGAAGCTGACGCCCGCGTCGCGCGCGGCCACCCAGTCGATGTCGAGCTGGTAGCGCGAGACGTCGATCCCGTGCACGGGGTAGGCCGAGGGCGGCCGCCCCGGCCAGACGACGGGCTTGGCGTCGCCGAAGCGCGGCGGGCGGACCTGGAGCCGTGCGGGGGCGGTGGCCTGCGACACGCGTTCGCGCGGGCCGCCGCCGCAGGCCGCGGCAAGCGTTCCGGCAAGGAGGGCGAGCGCCGCGCGGCGGGGAAGGTGCGTCATCGGGGGCCGTGGTCAGGTCTGCTGCTCGGCCGGAATCATGCCACCCCGTGCAGGCCGTGTCACCGGCAAAGCTCAGCCGAACCGGGCGGGGGACAGCGCCGCAACGGTGGCCGCGTCGATCTCCGGCGGCGTGCCGCCGATCAGGTCCGCCGCGAGGCGCGACGCGGCGGGCGAGGACTGCATGCCGTAGCCGCCCTGTCCGCCGAGCCAGAAGAAGGCCGGATCCTGCTGCGCGAAGCCGATCACCAGCGTCCGGTCGGGCGCGAAGGTCCTGAGCCCCGCCCAGGTGGCGATCGGTCGGGTGACCGGCTCGGTCACCATCTCCTCGTAGCGGGCGAGGCCCTCGGCCAGCACCATGTCGTCGGCCCAGGCGTCGTGCGGCTCGGCGGGATCCTCCTCGGCCGGCGAGACGAGAAGGGCGCCCGCGTCGGGCTTGGCATACCAGCTCTCGCCGGGGCCGAAGAGCATCGGCCAGGCGCGCAGGTCGTGCCCCCCCGGCGCGGCGATGCGGGCCATCGACCGGCGCAGCGGCACGAAGCCGATCGGCGCGATCCCGGCCATGCGCGCGACCTCGTCCACCCAGGCGCCCGCGGCATCCACCAGGATCCGCGCCTCGATCTCGCCCCTCGCGGTGGCGACCGCCCAGCCGCGCGGCGTGCGCAGGATGCGCTCCGCCCGCGCGCCGGTCAGGATCTCGCCGCCATGCGCGCGCGCCTCGCGGGCGAAGCCCTGCACCAGCCGGTCGGTGTCGATGTCCTGCGCCGCGGGCGAATGGGCGGCATAGGCGAGGCGGTCGTTCAGGATCGGCACCAGCGCGCGCGCCTCGTCGGGTGCGAGCGGCGCCAGACCCATCGCGGCGGCATCGGCCTCGGCGGCCTCCCGCCCGGCCGCATCGGCCACGACCATCAGCCCCCTGGGGCTGAGCACGCCCGCCGCCTCGTGGTATTCCCGGCTCGCCCGGTTGAGCGCGATGGTCGCGGGCTTGCCGTAGCTTTCCTCGAACAGCGCCGCCGAGCGGCCGGAGGCGTGGTAGGCCAGGTGGTCCTCCGCCTCGATCAGCGTGACCGAGCCGAGCGGCGCCAGCCGGGCCGCCGCCGAGACCCCCGCGATCCCTCCGCCGACGATGAGGAAATCCCGCATCCTGCCGCCCTTCCGCTCCCCCCGTCCGGCTGCAATCGGCCGGCGCCGCCATAAGGCGCGGCACCTTGATCCCGGTCAAGGCGCTCTCGCCGCGGGGCGGGCCTGCTGCGTCGGGCAAGGTTCGCCAAGGAGGACAACGGATGTCTCGCAGAAGTGCACTTGCCGCCGTGCTGGTGCTGGCGGCGGCCACGGGGGCAGCTTCGGCCCAGGGCTTCCCCGGCTACGGCCCGATGCCGGGAGGCGGCTGGGGGCCCGGCTGGCAGCCCTACGGCTGGGGCATGGGCGGCGCCTGGGGCGGGCCCGGCATGATGGGTCCCGGCATGATGGGTCCCGGCATGATGGGCGGCGGCCCGGCGGGCGGCATGGCGGGGCCGGGCCTTTCTCCCGTCGATGCCGATGGCGACGGCCTCGTTTCCGCCGAGGAGGCCTCGGCCCGCGCCGAAGCCGCATTCGACCGCCTCGACCCCGACGGGGACGGGAAGGTGACCCGGGAGGAGTTCCTGTCGATGGGCCCCTGGGGCGCGCTGGCGGCAGACCCTGCTACGGCCGGGCACCCGATGGCCGCCCGCATGGCCGAGGTCAGGCAGGCCCGCTTCGCCGAGCTCGATGCCGATGGCGACGGGATACTGACCCGGGCCGAGCATTTCGCCGCTGCCGAAGCTGCCCACGGCGCCGCCGACACGAACGGCGACGGGGCCGTCTCGGTCTGGGAGTTCCGCGCGGCGCACCGCCCGTTCTGACCGCGGCGGCGCGCCCGCAGGGCATGGCGGGAGCCCCGCGAGGGGTTCCCGCTCCTCCTCTCTCCGGGCAGGCCGGATCAGCTCGGGATGTCGCCCTTGATGCCCTCGACGTAGAAGTTCATCGACACGAGCTGCTCGTCGGTCGCCACCTCGCCCTCGGCGAGGAAGACCGAGCCGTCCTGCTTGTTGATCGGGCCGGTGAAGGGGTGGTAGCTGCCCGCGGTGATCTGGTCGATCATCCCCTGCGCCTCGGTGCGCACGTCCTCGGGCACGGCCTCGGTGATCTCGCCGATCACCACCTCGCCGTCGCCCATGCCGCCCCAGGTGTGGGTCGAGGTCCAGGTCCCGTCGAGCACCGCGCCCACGCGCTTGATGTAGTAGGGCGCCCAGTTGTCGATGATCGAGGCCACGCGCGGGCTGGGCTTGAAGGCCGCCATGTCCGAGGCCTGGCCGAAGCCGATCACGCCGGGGGTCTTGGCCATCTCGGCGAGCGGCGCGGTCGAGTCGGTGTGCTGGGCGATCACGTCGACGCCCTGCTCCAGCATCGCCTTGGCTGCATCGGCCTCCTTGGCGGGGTCGAACCAGGTGTAGGCCCAGACCACGGTGAGCTCGACCGCCGGGTTCGCCTTCCGGGCATGCAGGAAGTAGGAGTTGATGCCCTGGATCACCTCGGGGATCGGGAACGAGGCGATGTAGCCGATCTTGTTCGACTTCGTCATCCGCCCCGCGATGTGGCCGATGACCGCGCGCCCCTCGTAGAAGCGCGCGTCGTAGGTCGCCACGTTGTCGGCGCGCTTGTAGCCGGTCGCGTGCTCGAACTTCACGTTGGGGAACTTGGAGGCGACGTTGATCGTCGCGTCCATGTAGCCGAACGAGGTGGTGAAGATCAGCCCCGCGCCGCCGAGCGCCATCTGCGTGAGCACCCGCTCGGCATCGGCGCCCTCGGGAACGCTCTCCTGATAGACGGTCTCGACCCGGTCGCCGTAGGCCTCCATCACGGCGAGGCGCCCCTGGTCGTGCTGGTAGGTCCAGCCGCCGTCGCCGATCGGGCCCACGTAGACGAAGCCGACCTTCAGCTTGTCCTGCGCCCGGGCGGGCAGGCCGAGTGCCGCGGCCGCGGCGGCCCCGGCCCCGGTGGCGAGGAGTGTTCTTCTCTTCATCCGTGCGTCTCCCTGTTATCGCCGGGTTCCCTCCCGGCAGCCTGTGGCGCCCCTAGCTCGAGGCGTGGAACGTCCTCCCGAGCGCGGCCGGGGCGTTGAGCGCGGCCCGCGAACGGTCGGACGAGATGATGACCAGCACCAGGATCGTTACCAGATACGGGGACATCGACAAGATTTCGACGGGCACCTTCAGCCCGGCAGCCTGCAGGTTGAGCTGGAGCACGGCGATGCCGCCGAAGAGATAGGCGCCGAGCAGGACGCGCCAGGGCTTCCACGAGGCGAAGACCACGATGGCAAGCGCGATCCACCCCGCGCCTGCCGTCATGCCTTCGGTCCACTGCGGCACGCGCACGAGGCTGATGTAGGCCCCGCCCATCCCGGCCAGGGCTCCGCCGAAGGCGATGGCGGCGAGGCGGATCGCCACCACCCGGTAGCCGAGCGCATGGGCCGCGTCGTGGCTCTCGCCCACCGCGCGCAGGATGAGGCCGGCACGGGTGAAGCGCAGGAAGGCCCAGACCCCGGCCACCAGCAGGATCGAGAGGTAGAGGATCGGGTCGTGCCGGAACAGGATCGGCCCGATCACGGGGATGTCGGACAGAAGCGGCACGTTCCAGTCGGCCAGGACCGGCGTCTTGATCCCGACATAGCCCTGCCCGAGCAGCGCCGAGAGGCCGAGCCCGAAAAGCGTGAGCGCAAGCCCCGTGGCGACCTGGTTCGACAGCAGGATCTGCGTGAGCAGGCCGAACAGCATCGACAGCGCCGCCCCCGCGACCGCCGCCGCGGCGAAGCCGAGGATCGGTGTGCCCGTGCGGACCCCGACCGCGAAGCCGGCGATGGCGCCGAGGATCATCATGCCCTCGACCCCGAGGTTGAGGACGCCCGCCTTCTCGACGACGAGCTCGCCCGTGGCGGCAAGCAGGATCGGCGTCGCCGCCACCATCAGCGAGGCGAGGAGCAGCACCCAGTTGATCGAGAGAAGCGCGTCCATCAGGCGATCTCCCCCCGGCCCAGGCGGATGCGGTAGTTCGTCAGCACGTCCACCGACAGCAGGAAGAACAGGAGCATCCCCTGGAAGGCCTGGATCGCCGCCGAGGGAAGCCCGAGGTTCGTCGCCGCATTGTCGCCGCCGACATAGGTCAGCGCCATCAGGAGACCGGCGAGCAGGATGCCGACCGGGTGGAGACGGCCGAGGAAGGCGACGATGATCGCCGTGAAGCCGTAGCCCGAGGCGAAGTCGATGCTCACCTGGCCGGCCGGCCCCGTCACCTCGAAGAGCCCCGCCATGCCGGCGAGCGCCCCCGAGACGCCCATGCAGAACACGGTCAGCCGGCCCGGGCTCACGCCCGCGAAGCGCGCGGCCCGCGGCGACTGCCCCGCAAGACGGATGTGATAGCCCGCGAGGTGGCGCGAGAGCAGCACGTAGGCCCCGATCACCGCGAGGAACGCGGCCACCACGCCCCAGTGCATCCCCGTGCCGGGGATCAGCTCGGGGTTCGCCGCCGGGGGCCACTGCGACAGGTTCCGGCTGCCGGGGAAGCCCGCCCCCTCGGGGTTCCTGAGCCAGCCGAGCGCCGCCGAGGCGAGCAGGTTCTGCGCGACATAGACGAGCAGCAGCGAGACGAGGATCTCGTTGGTGCGGAAACGCACCCTGAGGATCGCCGGGATCATCGCCCAGGCCCAGCCGCCCGCCGCACCGGCCGCCACCATCAGCGGAAACACCCAGCGCCCCGCGTCGGGGTAGAGCGCGAGCCCGAGGGCCGCGCCGGCCAGCGCGCCCATGATGTACTGCCCCTCGGCGCCGATGTTCCAGATCCCCGCCCGGAAACCCAGCGACAGGCCGATCGCGATCAGGATCAGCGGGCCGCCCTTCACCAGGAGCTGGCCGCGGAAATACCAGGCGAACTCGCCGAAGAGGGGGTCCCAGAAGATCGTGCGGATCGCGGCCAGCGGATCCTTGCCCAGGGCCGCGAACATGATGCCGCCCGCCACCATGGTCAGCGCCACGGCAAGGACCGGCGTCGCCGCCGTCCAGCCCTTCGAGGGCGAGGGCCGCTTCTCGAGCCGGATCATCCGCGCGCCCTCCCTTCAGCCTGTCGGAAATACTCCCGGGGGGCTGCGGGGGGCAGGCGGCCCCCCGCTCCGCACCCGCCGCCCGCGCGGCGCCGGGCTGGCTCACACCGCATGGGCCTCGGCCTCGTGCACGGCCGCGATGTCGGCCTCGTGCATCCCGTGCGCGCCGCCCATCATCAGTCCGATCTCCTCCATCGTGAGTCCCTGCGTCGGGCGCGGCTCGCTCAGCCGTCCCTCGTTCAGCGCCGCGAAGCGGTCGGAGATCTCGAGGAGCTCGTCGAGGTCCTGGCTGATGACGATCACCGCCGCGCCCCCGGCGGCGAGGTCGATCAGCGCCTGGCGGATCGCCGCCGCCGCGGCGGCATCCACGCCCCAGGTCGGCTGGTTCACCACCAGCGCATCGGGCTTCTGGAGCACCTCGCGCCCGATCACGAACTTCTGGAGGTTGCCGCCCGAGAGCGCCCGCGCCGCGACGCCGGGCCCCGGCGTGCGGACATCGAAGGCCGCGATGATGCGCTCGGCGAAGGCGCGCGTCCGGCCCCAGTCCACGAAGCCGCGGGTGGCGAGGCCCTCGCGCACCACCCCGGTCAGCAGCGCGTTCTCGGTCAGGCTCATGTCCGGCGCCGCGGCATGGCCGAGCCGCTCCTCCGGCGCCGCCGCGAGGCCGAGGCGCCGCCGCTCCACCGGGCCGAGCCGGCCGATGTCCGCGCCCCGGAAGACGATTGCGCCCGGCGCCGCCCTGGCCTCGCCCGAAAGCGCCGCCAGCAGTTCGTCCTGGCCGTTGCCGGCGACGCCGCCGATGCCGAGGATCTCGCCCGCGGCGACGGCGAAGCTCACGTTCCTGAGCGGCGTGCCGAACGGGTTGGCCGAGGGCAGCGACAGGCCGCGCACCTCGATCAGCGGCGCGCCCTTGGCCCGGCCCGCCCGGGCGGGGGCGGCGAAGCTCGCCCCCACCATCATCTCCGCCATCTCCCGCGCCGTGCACGCCTTCGGGTCGCAGGTCGCCACGACCTTGCCGTGGCGCAGGATCGTCGCGGCGTCGCAGAGCGCGCGGATCTCCTCGAGCTTGTGCGAGATGTAGAGGATCGCCGTGCCCTCGGCCGACAGCTTCCTCAGCGTGTGGAACAGGATCTCGACCTCCTGCGGGGTCAGCACGCTCGTCGGCTCGTCCATGATGAGAAGCCGGGGATCCTGGAGCAGGCAGCGGACGATCTCCACCCGCTGCCGCTCGCCGGCCGAGAGGTCGCCCACCAGCCGGTCGGGGTCGAGCGGCAGGCCATAGGCCTCGCTCACCTCGCGGATCCGGCGCGACAGCTCGCGCATCGGCGGTGGCGTCTCCATCCCCAGCGCCACGTTCTCGGCCACCCCCAGCGCCTCGAACAGCGAGAAGTGCTGGAACACCATCGCCACGCCGGACTGGCGCGCCTCGCTGGGGCTGGCGGGGGCGTAGTCGCGGCCGGCAAGCCGCATCCGCCCCGCATCGGGCCGGATCAGCCCGTAGATCGTCTTGACGAGGGTGGACTTGCCCGCGCCGTTCTCGCCCAGAAGCGCATGGACCTCGCCGGGGGCGACCGAGAAGCTCACCCCGCTGTTGGCCACGACGCCGGGATAGGCCTTGGTCAGGCCCTCGACCTCCAGGAGCCTGCCCCCCGCATCCGTCATGCCGCACCCTCCCTTGCGCCCGCGCTCCGGCGCCCCGCGGCCAGCAGCGCGGCCGCGACCGAGATGGCGATCGCCTGCGGGTGCTTGCCGAGCGCGGGGTCGCCGATCGGGCAGTCGATCCGCGCGATCGCCTCCGGCGCATGGCCGAGCTCCGCCAGCCGCCTGCGGAAGCGCGCCCGTTTCGTGGCCGACCCGATCAGGCCGCAGCGCGCGAAGCCGCGCCCGAGCAGCGCATGGCAGAGCGAAAGGTCGAGCGCGTGCGAATAGGTCAGGACGTAGTGCTCGGCATCCGGCGGCGCGAAGGGCGCGAGTGCTGCGGGTTCGGCGGCGACGACCCGTTCCACGCCCGGCGGAATCGCCTCGGGGAACCGGTCCGCGGCGGTGTCGATCCAGGTGAGCGAAAGGTCGGGCAGCGGCGCCAGCACGGCCACGAGCGCGCGGCCCACGTGTCCCGCGCCCCAGATCCAGACATGGCGCGCCGGCGCGGCCAGGGGTTCGACCAGCCAGCCCTCGACCAGCGCCGTCGGCCCGCGTGCCCCCTCTCCGCGCGCCGCCTGGAGCCTTCGGCGGACGGCAAGCGGCATCTCCCCCGCGCCCGCGACGCGCCGCGCGACGAGGCCCGCGGCCGGGGCAAGCCGGTCGAGCGCGTCCGCGTCGAAGACCTCTGTCACCAGCGTGACCGCGCCGCCGCAGCACTGCTGCAGGTCGGGGCCGAGCGCCTGGCGGTCCACCCGCGCCGCCGCCGGTGCGCCGGCGGCCGCCTCGCCCGCGGCCAGCAGCGCGCGCGCCCGTGCCGCGGCCTCCCATTCCAGCGCGCCGCCGCCGATCGTGCCGTCCTGGCCGCCCGGCCAGACCAGCATCGCCGCGCCGGCCTCGCGCGGGGCCGAGCCCTTCGCCTCGGCCACCACCACGCGGGCGACGCGGCCCTCGCGGGCCACGGCGGCGCTGAGGGCGTCGAGATCGAGGCTCATGCCGCCCCCCTGACGCGGCGCACCGCCGCCAGGATCCGCTCCGGCGTGGCCGGCGCGTCGAGCGCGGGGTAGACCGAGCCGTCGCCGCAGGCCGCCACCGCGTCCGACAGCGCCATCAGCGCCGAGATGCCCAGCATCAGCGGCGGCTCGCCCACCGCCTTCGAGCGCCAGATCGTCTCCTCGCGGTTCTCGCCCGGCCAGAGCGCCACGTTGAACACCCGCGGCCGGTCGGAACAGGCGGGGATCTTGTAGGTCGAGGGCGCGTGCGTCCTGAGCCGCCCCTTCCCGTCCCAGACAAGCTCCTCGGTGGTGAGCCAGCCCGCGCCCTGCACGTAGCCCCCCTCGATCTGGCCGATGTCGATCGCCGGGTTCAGCGAGGCGCCGCAGTCGTGCAGGATGTCGGCGCGCAGGATGCGGTTCTCGCCGGTCAGCGTGTCGATCACCGCCTCGGTCACGGCGGCGCCGTAGGCGAAGTAGTAGAACGGCCGGCCCTGACCCCGGATCCGGTCCCAGACGATCTTCGGCGTGCGGTAGAAGCCCGTGGCCGAAAGGCTGATGCGGTTCGCCCAGGCGTCGCGGGCGACCTCGGTGAAGCTGTAGTCGGCGCCCGCCACCCGCACCCGCCCGCCCTCGAACACCACCGCGGCGGGGTCGGCCTGATGCTTCTCGGCCAGATGCGCGGCCATCCGGTCGCGGATCGTGTCGCAGGCGGCCTTGACCGCCATGCCGTTCAGGTCCGACCCCGAGGAGGCCGCGGTGGCCGAGGTGTTCGGGACCTTGGCGGTGTCGGTCGCGGTGATCTTCACCGCGCCCACGTCCACACCGAAGGCCGTGGCCGCCACCTGCGCCACCTTCTGGAACAGGCCCTGTCCCATCTCGGTCCCGCCGTGGTTCATGTGGATCGAGCCGTCCTGGTAGACGTGGACGAGCGCGCCCGCCTGGTTGAGGTGCGTCAGCGTGAAGCTGATCCCGAACTTCACGGGCGTGAGCGCGATCCCCTTCTTCAGGATCGGGCTGGCGGCGTTCCAGCGGCGCACCGCCGCGCGCCGCGCCTCGTAGTCCGAGGTCCGCGCAAGCTCCGCCACCAGCTCGTGCAGGACGAAGTCCTCGACCGGCTGCCCGTAGGGCGTGGTCTGGGCGTCCGTCGCGGCGACGGCGGGCGGTGTCCGGGCTGCCGCCTGCGGCACTGCTCCCCCCTCGGCCCCGCGCGAGGCGGGGTCGGGCGTCGCCTCCGCTTCCCGCTCCTTCATCCTGTCGGAAATACTCTCGGGGGGGCGCGCCGAAGGCGCCGGGGGGGCAGACGGCCCCCCCGCCCGCGCCGCCGCCGGGCGGTAGAAGTTCAGCCGCCGCACCTCGAGCGGGTCGCGTCCGACCGCGTGGGCGATGTGGTCGAGCACCCGCTCGATCCCCAGCATCCCCTGCGGCCCGCCGAAGCCGCGGAAGGCGGTGGCCGACTGGGTGTTGGTGCGCAGGCGGTGGCTCACGATCCGCGCCGCGGGCAGGTGATAGGCGTTGTCGGCGTGCAGCATCGCCCGGTCGGCGACCGGCAGCGACAGGTCGAGGCTCCAGCCGCAGCGGCAGAACTGCTCGAAGACGATGCCGAGGATGCGGCCCTCGGGCGTGATCCCCACCCGGTAGTCGATGCGGAAGTCGTGGCGCTTGCCGGTGATCACCATGTCGTCGTCGCGGTCGTAGCGCATCCTGCAGGGCCGGCCCGTGGCCCGTGCCGCGACCGCGCAGGCCACCGCCAGCGCGTTGCCCTGGCTTTCCTTCCCGCCGAAGCCGCCGCCCATCCGGCGCACCTCGACCCGCACCGCGTTCATCGGCACGCCGAGCGCCTCGGCCACCTTGTGCTGGATCTCGGTCGGGTGCTGCGAGGACGAATGGACGACCATGTCGCCCCCCTCCTGCGGCAGCGCCAGCGCCGCCTGGCCTTCCAGGTAGAAATGCTCCTGCCCGCCGATCTCGATCCGGCCCCCGACCACCCGCGGCGCGGCGGCCAGCGCCGCCTCGGCGTCGCCCTTCTCCCAGATCCGCGGGCCCTCCTCGAATCGCCATCCGGCGGCAAGCGCCTCGTCGATGGTCAGGATCGGGGTGCGCTCCTCGTAGCTCACGCGGGCGAGCCGCGCCGCCTTTCGCGCCGCGAGGTGGCTTTCGGCCACGACGAGGAAGAGCGGCATGCCGAGATAGTGCACCTCGCCCGAGGAAAGCATCTCCTCGTGGAACGCCGGCGCGGGCGAGACGTCGTTGGCATGAGGCAGGTCGGCGGCGGTCAGCACCGCGACGACCCCCGGCGCGGCGCGGACGGCCGAGAGGTCCATCGCGGTCCAGCGGCCCGCGGCGACCGCAGAGAGCCCGAAGGCGAGGTGCAGGGTGTTCGCCGGGGCGGGGATGTCGTCCACGTAGCGCGCCCGCCCGGTGACGTGCAGGGGCGCGGCGTCGTGCGGCAGGGCCTGGCGGACGCTCACGGCGCCACCTCCAGGACCGAGACGGGCGTTCCCCGGCTCTCGTGGAAGGCCCGCAGCAGCATGCCCCTCGCGGCCTCCATCCGGTATCCGGCCGAGGCGCGCATGTCCGAGATCGGCGCGAAATCCCCGGCGAAGGCCGGCAGCGCGGCCTCGACGGTGGCCAGCGTCCAGGGCCTGCCCGTCAGTGCCGCCTCGACCTGCGCCGCCCGCTTCGGGGTGCCGGCCATGCCGCCGAAGGCGATGCGCGCCCCGGCAACCGTCCCGTCCTCGACGCGGATGGCAAAGCATCCGCAGACGGCCGAGATGTCCTGGTCGAAGCGCTTGGAGAGCTTGTAGCAGCGCAGGGTATCGGGCTGGAGCGGGACGCTGACGGCCTCGACGAACTCGCCCGGCTGCCGGTCCTGCCGGCCGTAGTCCAGGAAGAAGGCCTCGAGCGGCAGCTCCCGCCGCGCGCTGCCGCGGCGCAGGTGGAGCGTTGCCCCCAGCGCGATCAGCGCGGGCGGCGCGTCGCCGATGGGCGAGCCGTTGGCGATGTTGCCGCCGATGGTGGCGCTGGCGCGCACCTGGGCCGAGCCGAATCGGCGCAGAAGCTCGGCGAAGGACGGGTGCCGGCCGGCCATCAGCGCACGCAGTTCCTCGATCGTCACGCCCGCGCCGATCCGCAGGGCCCCCGCGCCCTCCTCGACGCGGCGCAGCTCCCGGCAGCGGTTGAGGAAGGCGACCTTCGGCAGCTCGCGCAGGGCCTTCGTCACCCAGAGGCCCACGTCGGTCGCCCCGGCGACAAGCGTCGCGTCGGGGTTCGCCAGATACCACTCGGCCAGCGCGTCCGCCGTCTCGGGGGCGAAGGCCGCGGGCGCGACCCCGGGCGGCGCGTCGTCGATCCAGGCGGGCACGAAGGCCGGATCGGCCGCCTCGGCGGCGCGGACGATCGGCGCGTAGCCGGTGCAGCGGCAGAGGTTCCCGGCGAGCACGTCGTCGAAGTCGCGGTCGCCCCTGAGGCCGGCGGCGACGAGCGAGGCCACGATGCCCGGCGTGCAGAACCCGCACTGCGAGCCGTGATGGTCGATCAGCGCCTGCTGCACCGGGTGCAGCGTGCCGTCGGGGGCGGCGATCCCCTCCACCGTGCGCACCGCCCGGCCGTGCAGCTGCGGCAGGAAGGTGATGCAGGCGTTGACCGCGGACGCGCGCCGCTCCGCGCCCTCGCCGTCGAGCACGATGACCGTGCAGGCGCCGCAGTCGCCCTCGTTGCAGCCTTCCTTGGTGGCGGTCAGCCCGCGCCGCTCGCGCAGCCAGTCGAGGAGGGTGCGCGTCGGCGGCTCGCCCGTCACGGTGACCGTCTCCCCGTTCAGAAGAAACGTGGTCTCGGCCATGTTCGCAGACCCGCCGCCTTCTCCCCTGTCCGGGCTCATCGCGCGGCCGCCCGATGCGGCGTAAGGCGGCTCGCGCGCCCATTCCCTGACGAAGGGAAGCATCCCGCCCGGCCCTCTGGCAAGCGCTTCCTCTGCGGCGTTGGCAGCAGCAGTTTCAAGAAATCCCGAAAAATGGGCAACCGGCGCCGGCCCCGGCCCGCGCGGGCGCCGCCGTCCGGCTCCGGCGGAAGGGCGCGGGGTCGGGTTTTCCCGACCTTACGCCGCGGCAATGCCGCTGATATCAGCCCGCCACCCGTTTTCAGGAAAGAAGCGATCATGGAAGCCTATTCCGTTCTCAAACTCGTTCACGTCCTCTCCGCCATCGTCTGGGTCGGGGGCGGCTTCGTTCTGGTGCTGCTCGGCATCGTCGCCCGCCGCGCCCGCAGCGAGGCCGACCTCATGGCCGTGCTCCGCCAGGTCGGATTCGTCGGCCCGCGGCTGTTCCTTCCGGCAAGCCTCGCCACGCTCGTCTCGGGCCTCGCCACGGTCTTCGCCGGAGGCATCGCCTGGGAGGCCTGGCTGGTGCTCGGGCTGGCCGGCACCTTCGCCACGGCGGTCTTCGGCCACTTCGTGCTCAGGCCGCGGGCCGAGCGCGCGATGGCCCTGCTGCCGGACCGCCACCGCCGCCGCGAGGGGATCGACGCAAGCGCCGAGCTGTTCGCGCTGGCGCGGATCGACTACGCGCTGCTGTTCTCGGTGGTGGCACTCATGGTGCTCAAGCCCGGCTGGGACGACATCGCCATCCTCGGCGTGCTGGCGGCCACGGTCGCGGCGGCGGCGCTGATGACGCGGCTCGGCGCCCGCGCCGCAGCCTGACGGCGCGGCCGGAGGGAGGGCCTTCCCCTCGGCCGGGCACCGCGACTAGGGTCGGGCGCATGTCGTCCGGCCCGCGATTCATCCACCTGCGCGTCCACACCGAACACTCGCTCCTCGAGGGGGCGGTGCCGGTGCGCAGGCTGCCCGAACTGGCGAAGGCGGGCGGGATGCCCGCCATCGCCGTCACCGACACGGACAACATGTTCTGCGCGCTGGAATTCTCCGTCGGCGCCCAGGCCGCGGGGGTGCAGCCGATCCTCGGCTGCCAGATCTCGCTCGCCGACGAGCCGGCCGATCCCGCCGGCCGGCCGCGCGAGCCCGCGCCCGTCGTGCTGCTCGCGCAGAACGAGGCGGGCTATCTCAACCTCCTCAAGCTCAACTCGTGCCTCTACCTCGGCAAGGCGGGCCAGCGGCCGCAGGTGACGGTCGAGGAGCTCGTGGCCCATGCCGGGGGGCTCATCTGCCTGACCGGCGGGCCCGACGGCCCGGTGGGCCGGCTGCTGCGCGCCGGCCAGGCGCCGCGCGCCGAGGCGCTGCTGCGCCGGCTCGCCGACGCCTTCCCCGGCCGGCTCTACGTCGAGCTCCAGCGCCATCCGGGCGAGGGCGGGGTTCTGCCCGAGGCGGAACGGCTGACCGAGCGCGGCCATGTCGAGCTGGCCTATGCGCTGGGCCTGCCGCTCGTCGCCACCAACGACGTCTACTTCCCCTCGGCCGAGATGTTCGAGGCGCACGACGCGATGATCTGCATCGCCGAGGGCGCCTATGTCGACCAGCAGGCGCCGCGCCGCAGGCTCACGCCGCAGCACTACCTGAAGTCGGCCGACGAGATGGCAGCGCTCTTCGCCGACCTGCCAGAGGCGCTCGAGAACACCGTCGAGATCGCCCGGCGCTGCGCCTATGCCGCCTCGAAGCGCAAGCCGATCCTGCCGCGCTTCGCCGAGAACGAGGTGGAGGAGCTGCGACGCCAGGCGAAGGAGGGGCTGGCCGCGCGGCTGGCCGTCATCCCGCACGCCGCCCCGGTCGCGGACTACGAGGCGCGGCTCGACTACGAGCTCGGCGTGATCGAGCAGATGGGCTTTCCCGGCTACTTCCTGATCGTGGCCGACTTCATCAAGTGGGCCAAGGCGCGCGGCATCCCGGTCGGCCCCGGCCGCGGCTCGGGCGCGGGCTCGCTCGTCGCCTACGCGCTCACCATCACCGACCTCGACCCGCTGCGCTACTCGCTCCTCTTCGAGCGGTTCCTGAACCCCGAGCGGGTGTCGATGCCCGACTTCGACATCGACTTCTGCATGGACCGCCGCGAGGAGGTCATCGCCTACGTGCAGGAACGCTACGGCCGCGACCGGGTGGGCCAGATCATCACCTTCGGCGCGCTCCTGTCGAAGGCGGCGGTGCGCGACGTGGGCCGGGTGCTCCAGATGCCCTACGGGCAGGTGGACCGGCTGGCGAAGCTGATCCCGGTCGAGGGGGTGAAGCCCGTCTCGATCGAGCAGGCCCTGGCCCAGGAGGAGCGGCTGCGCGACGAGGCGCGGCGCGAGGAGGTGGTCAAGCGGCTCCTCGACTATGCCCGGCAGATCGAGGGCCTCCTGCGCAACGCCTCGACCCATGCCGCCGGCGTGGTGATCGCCGACCGGCCGCTCGACGAGCTTGTGCCGCTCTATCAGGATCCGCGGTCCGACATGCCGGCGACCCAGTTCAACATGAAATGGGTCGAGGCGGCGGGTCTGGTGAAGTTCGACTTCCTCGGCCTCAAGACGCTGACGGTGATCCAGAACGCGCTCGAACTCCTGCGGGCGCGCGGGGTCGAGATCGACATCGGCGCGATCCCGCTCGACGACCCCAAGACCTACGAACTCTACGCCTCGGCGCGCACCGTCGCCGTGTTCCAGGTGGAAAGCTCGGGCATGATGGACGCGCTGAGGCGCATGAAGCCCACCTGCATCGAGGACATCGTGGCGCTGGTCGCGCTCTACCGGCCGGGGCCGATGGAGAACATCCCCACCTACTGCGAGGTGAAGAACGGGCTCAGGCCGCGCCAGTCGATCCACCCCTCGATCGACCACATCCTGGAGGAGACGCAGGGCATCATCGTCTACCAGGAACAGGTGATGGAGATCGCCCGGGTGATGGCCGGCTACACGCTCGGCGGCGCCGACCTCCTGCGCCGGGCGATGGGCAAGAAGATCCCCGAGGAGATGGCCAAGGAACGCCCGAAGTTCATCGAGGGCGCGATGGCCAACGGGGTCACGAAGGAAAAGGCCGGCGAGGTCTTCGACCTGCTGGAGAAGTTCGCCAACTACGGCTTCAACAAGTCGCACGCCGCGGCCTATGCGGTCGTCAGCTACCAGACCGCCTGGCTCAAGGCCAACCACCCGGTCGAGTTCATGGCCGCGGTGATGAACTGCGACATCCACCTGACCGACAAGCTCGGCACCTATGCCGACGAGGTGCGCCGCGGCCTCGGCATCACCATCGTGCCGCCCTGCGTCAACCGCTCGGAGGCGACCTTCAGCGTGAAGGACGGGCAGATCGTCTACGCCCTCGGCGCGCTCAAGAACGTCGGCGTCGAGGCGATGCGGCTCATCACCGCGGCGCGGGGGGACCGGCCCTTCGTCACGCTCTTCGACTTCGCCCGGCGGGTGGACCTCAAGCGGATCGGCAAGCGCCCGCTCGAGATGCTGGCCCGCGCCGGGGCCTTCGACGTGCTCGATTCGAACCGCCGGCGGGTCTGCGAGGCGCTCGACGCGCTCGTGGCCTACTCGGCGGCCGTCCACGAGGGCCGCGCCTCCGCGCAGGTCTCGCTCTTCGGCGAGGCGGGCGAGGACCTGCCCGAGCCCCGCCTCGCGCCGGTCGAGGACTGGCTGCCCGGCGAGCGGCTCGCCGAGGAACACAAGGCGGTAGGCTTCTACCTCTCGGGCCATCCGCTCGACGATTACATGGGGGCGTTGAAGCGCAAGGGCATCCACAGCTTCGCCGAGGTGCAGCGCCTGGCCGAGCGGCAGGCGACGGTGGCGCGCCTCGCCGGCACGGTCGCCTATCTCCAGCTCCGCAAGAACGCGCGCGGCACGCGCTACGGCTTCGTCGGCCTCTCCGACCCGACCGGGCTCTTCGAGGCGATGGTGTTCTCCGACGTGCTCGACGGCGTCCGCGAGCTCCTGGAACCGGGGCGCAACGTGGTCCTCACCGTCGAGGCCAGCGCCGAGACCGAGCAGCTCAGGCTGCTGGCGCGTTCGGTCGCGCCGATCGACGCGGTGGTGGCGGATGCCGGCGCCTCCGGCCTGCGCGTCTTCGTCGAACGCCCCGAGGCGGTCGCCGCGGTGGCCTCGCTGCTCGAGCGCGCCCGGCGCGAGGTCTCGGCGAAGGCGCGCGGGCCGGTGACGCTCTGCCTGATGGCGCCCGACCTGCCCGGCGAGGTCGAGGTGACGGTGGGCGAGGCGCTGCCGGTCACCCCGCAGGTCAAGGGTGCGCTGAAGAGCCTCGGCGGCGTGATCACGGTGGAGGAACTCTAGGCGCCCGCCGGCGCGCGGCCCGCGCGTCGGCTGCCGGCCGCCGCCGCGAAACGAGGCGCCTGCCGCGTTCCGCCGGCAAGGCCGGGCCGAGCCGCGGCCGCGGCCTGGATGCCCCTTGCGGCGGACCGCGCGGGCAAATACCTCTCCCGGTCACGCCATCTCGGAGAACGACATCATGGGCGAGTTCGGGGCCTTCCTGCTCGTCGGCTTCTTCGCGCAGCTCGTGGACGGGGCGCTCGGCATGGGCTTCGGGGTGATCTCCTCGGCCATCCTTCTGGGGCAGGGCCTGCCGCCGCCCCTGGTCTCCGCCTCGGTCAACGCCGCCAAGCTGCCCACCGGCGCCACCTCGGCCACCTCGCACCTCTGGCACGGCAACGTGGACTGGAGCATCGTGCGCAGGATCGCCGGCTACGGCGCGCTCGGCGGGATCGCGGGCGCCTTCCTGCTCACCAGCCTCAAGGGGCCGGTGCTGGCCTGGCTCATCAACCTCTACCTCACCGGCATCGGCCTGATGATCCTCTGGCGCGGCATCCGCGGCATCGCCCCCGCGGTGATCTCGGGCAACCGGCTCCGGCTGATCGGCGCCTCGGGCGGCGCCATCGAGGGCATCGGCGGAAGCTGGGGGCCGATCGTCACCTCGGGGCTCCTCGGTTCGGGCATCCCGCCGCGCTACGCGGTCGGCTCGTCGAACATCAGCGAATTCGCGGTCAGCCTCGTGGTGTTCCTCACGCTCTTCGCCGCCTTCCACCTCGGCCACTGGGGCGAGACGGGCGACTGGCGCGAGGTGCTCTATCCCGTCGCGGGCCTCGTCTGCGGCGGCGTCCCTGCCGCCTTCGCGGGCGGCTGGCTCGCGGCGCGGGCGCCCCGGCGCGCGCTCACGGTCGCGGTCGGGCTCCTCGTGCTCGGCATCGCCGCCTACCGGATGCTGGGCTAGGCGGCGCCGTCGAGCAGCGCGCCGGTCAGCGCGCTGTCGGGGTCGGCAAGGCCCTCCACCACGTCGAAATGGTGCCGCCCCGGTTCCACGGTGAGCCGCGCGCCCCAGGCCGCGGCGAGGCCGCGCGCCTGATCGAGGAACGCCGGCCGCTCGTCCCGGCCGACCCAGACATGCACCTCCGCCTGCGGCGGCGGCGGCAGGCAGGCGGGGCTCTCGGCCGCCGCCTCGGCCGCGTCGATCCCGAGGTCGGCGTTCATCGCGGTGTTCATCAGCGGCGCGAGATCGCCCAGCGGCGAGACCGGCACCACCCGCCGCAGCCGGTCGCGCGCGGGAAGCGCGAAGTCCGCTGCGGCGATCCGCGCCACCAGCTGCCCCCCGGCGGAATGGCCCGCCAGCACCAGCGGCCCGGCGACCCGCGCCGCCGCCGCCCCGACCGCGGCGGCGACCTCGCGCGCGATCGCCCCGATCCGCGCCTCGGGCGCCAGCGTGTAGGAGGGGATCGCCACCGCCCAGCCGCGTTCCGCCGGCCCCGCGGCGAGATGCGACCAGGAATTCTTGTCGAACCGCAGCCAGTAGCCGCCGTGCACGAAGACGACGAGGCCCCGTGCCGGGCCCGCCGGCAGGAACAGGTCCCATACCTGCCGCGCGCCGTCGCCGTAGCGCAGGTTCAGCATCGCGCGCCCGACGGCGGCCTCCACCGCGCGGTGCTCGGCGGCGAGCCGCGCCCACTTCTCGGGAAAGTCCGCGCCGCCGGGGATGTGCGCGGCATTGGCATAGGCGTCGTCCCAGTCCATTGCGGATGCCTCCCGGGGTGCTATCGTGTCGGCCGACAGCTAATCCGCATGAGCCGCCACGGCCAAGCCCCGAAGGGAGGGTTCCCCCATGCTCGACACCGCCACCGACCTCCGCTCGCTCCTGAGCGATCCCTCGCTGCTCTGCACCAAGGCCTTCGTCGCGGGCGACTGGGTCGATGCCGACGACGGCAAGACCTTCGAGGTCAGGAACCCCGCCCGCGGCGACGTGATCTGCAAGGTGCCCGACCTCTCCCGCAAGGAGGCCGCCCGCGCCATCGACGCCGCCCATGCCGCGATGAAGGACTGGGCCGCGCGGACCGCGAAGGACCGCGCGAACGTGCTGCGCAGGTGGTTCGACCTGATGATGGCGAACCAGGACGACCTCGCCCGGATCCTGACCGCCGAGATGGGCAAGCCCTTCGCCGAGGCAAAGGGCGAGATCGCCTATTCGGCGAGCTTCATCGAATGGTTTGCCGAGGAGGGCAAGCGCATCTACGGCGAGACGATCCCCGGCCACCAGCCCGACAAGCGCCTCCTGGTGCTGCGCCAGCCGATCGGGGTCGCGGCCTCGATCACGCCGTGGAACTTCCCCTCGGCGATGATCGGCCGGAAGGTCGGCCCCGCGCTCGCCGCCGGCTGCGGCTTCGTCGCCCGGCCCGCGAAGGAAACCCCGCTCTCGGCGCTGGCCATGGCGGTCCTGGCCGAGCGGGCAGGGGTGCCGAAGGGGCTCCTGTCGGTCATCACCTCTTCGCGGTCCTCCGACATCGGCAAGGAGTTCTGCGAGAACCCGAAGGTGAGGAAGCTCACCTTCACCGGCTCGACCGAGGTCGGGCGCATCCTGCTGAAGCAGGCCGCCGACCAGGTGATGAAGTGCTCGATGGAACTGGGCGGCAACGCGCCCTTCATCGTGTTCGACGACGCCGACCTCGACGAGGCGGTCAAGGGCGCCATCGCCTGCAAGTACCGCAACAACGGCCAGACCTGCGTCTGCGCCAACCGGATCTACGTCCAGGCCGGGGTCTACGACGCCTTCGCCGAGAAGCTGAAGGCGGCGGTGGCCAAGCTCAAGGTCGGCGACGGGCTCGAGGCCGGCACCGACCTCGGCCCCCTCGTCAACATGGACGCGGTCCTGAAGGTCGAGGAGCACGTCGAGGACGCGGTCGCCAAGGGCGCCAAGGTGATCCTCGGCGGCAAGCGCATGGAGGGCTGCTTCTTCGAGCCGACCATCGTCACCGGCGCGACGAAGGACATGGCCTTCGCGCAGGAGGAGACCTTCGGGCCCCTCGCGCCGCTCTTCCGCTTCGAGACGGTGGACGAGGTGATCGAGCTTGCCAACGACACGATCTTCGGGCTCGCCTCCTACTTCTACGCCCGCGACCTCAGCCGCGTCTGGAAGGTGGCCGAGGCGCTGGAATACGGCATCGTCGGCGTGAACACCGGCATCATCTCGACCGAGGTCGCGCCCTTCGGCGGGGTGAAGCAGTCGGGCCTCGGGCGCGAGGGCTCGCGCCACGGGATCGAGGACTACCTCGAGATGAAATACGTCTGCATGAGCGTCTGATCCCGCGCGGGTGATCAGGCACGACGGGCGGCGCCCCGGCGCGCTCCGGCGCGCCGGCGGGGCCGTCAGGCCGGGCCGCCCGCCCGCCAGCGCGTCAGCGCCGCCTCGTCCTCCGCCCTCGCGGCGACCCAGGCGGCGCCGTCGGTGCCGAACTCCTTCTTCCAGAAGGGCGCGCGCGACTTCAGGTAGTCCATCAGGAACTCGGCCGCGGCGAAGGCGTCGGCCCGGTGCGGTGCGGCGGTGGCGACCATCATGATGTGCTCGCCCGGCGCCATCGGCCCGTGGCGGTGGATCACCAGGCTCGCCGTCAGCCGCCAGCGCGCCGCCGCCTCGGCCTCGATCGCGGCGATCGCGCGCTCGGTCATGCCGGGGTAGTGCTCGATCTCCATCCGCGCGAGCCGCCCGCCCTCGTCGCGCACCACGCCGGTGAAGGTGACGACAGCGCCCGCGCCCGCCGCGCCCGCGGCGAAGGCCGCCGCCTCCTGCCCGAGGTCGAACGGCGCCGCCTGCACCCGCACCGCCACCTCAGCCCCCCGTCATCGGCGGGAAGAAGGCGACCTCGCGCGCGCCGGCGAGCGGGCTGTCCCATTCGGCCAGCTCCTGGTCCACGGCGACGCGCAGGGCCGAGAGGTCGGCGAAGGCCGCGGCATAGCGCTCCTCGCGGGCGCGAAGCTCCTCCACCAGCGCCGCAGGGGTGGCGGCGCGCGTCTCGACCCGCTCCCGCGGCAGGCCGATGCGCTCGCGCACCCAGGCGAAGTAGAGCACGTCGATCACTTCGGCCCTCCGTCGCGCAGATAGGGCTGCGCCTTGCGGAAATAGTCCCACCCCGTGGCGAGCGTCAGCCCCGCCGCCACCCAGATCAGCGCGTAGCCGACGAACCCCGCCACCGAGGCGCAGCTGCTCTCGCCGCAGGCGCGCACCGGGTCGGCCTCGCCCGCGGCCACCGCCTCAGCATACTGCTCGGGCGTCATCCCCTTCATCGCCACGCCGTTCAGGTAGTCGAGCCCGGTGCCGAGGAACAGCACCGCGATCGCCACCATCTGCGCGGTGGTCTTCCACTTGGCAAGCCGCGTCACCTGCAGCAGCTTGGCGTTGGCGCCCAGGAACTCGCGCAGGCCCGAGACGAAGACCTCGCGGAAGAGGATCACCGTCGCCGGCAGGATCAGCCAGGGGTTCATGCCCGAATAGCCGGTCAGCACGAGAAGCGCGATCACCACCATCGCCTTGTCGGCGATCGGGTCGAGCATGGCGCCGAAGCGGCTCTCCTGCTTCCACAGGCGCGCGAGGTAGCCGTCGAAGTAGTCGGTGATCGCCGCGCCGAGGAAGAGCGCCAGCGCGAACCAGTCCGCCCAGGGCCGGGTGAAGTAGAGGAACATGACCGCGACGCCCGGCGCCGCCAGCAGCCTCAGCGTCGTCAGCACATTGGGGATGGTCCAGGTCATGCGGCCGACTTAGCCCATTCCGGGCGGCGGGGGAAGGCGGCGCCCCCGCCGCGGCGGGCTATGCGGCAGGGCCCGCCTGCGCTACAGTCCTGCCATGTCGTCCGCCTTCCGCCCCTATTCCCGCGCCGAGACGCTCTCGGATGCCGTCGTCCACGTGGCAGGCCTCGCCCTCGTCAGCGGCGCGGTCCCGGTGCTGATCGTGCTCACCGTCCTGATGCGCGGCGATGCCGCGGCGATCGCCGGCGTCTCGGTCTATGGCGGCGCGCTCGTGCTGATGATCCTCTGCTCGGCGCTCTACAACATGATCGAGCGGCCCGACTGGGGCTGGCTGCTCCGGCGGCTCGACCATTCGGCGATCTACGTCAAGATCGCGGGCACCTACACCGCCTTCATCGCCGTCTCCGGTCACGGCTTCGGCCTCATGGCGGGGCTCTGGTGCGCCGCCCTTGCGGGGGTCGGGCTCAAGATCCTCTCGCCCGCGCGCTTCCGCTGGGCCGCGCTCGCGCTCTACCTCGGCATGGGCTGGGCCGGGGTGGCGGCGGGCGGCGCGCTCCTCGCCGCGCTGCCCGCGCCGGTCGTGGCGCTGATGCTGGTGGGCGGCGCGCTCTACACCCTCGGCGTGGTCTTCTACCTCTGGGACCGGCTGCCGTTCCACAACACCATCTGGCACGTCTTCGTGCTGGCGGCGAGCCTGGTGTTCTACGCCGCCGTCCTCGTCGCCGTCCTGATCGCCGACTAGGGCCCGGTCCCAGCCGCGGCGATGCGCCTGCCTAGCCCGCGGCGTGGAAGTGGTCGTAGATCGCCTGCGCCAGCGTCTGGGAAACCCCCTCCACGGCCGAGAGATCCTCGACCCCGGCCCGCGCCACCGCCTTCGCCGATCCGAAATGGGCCAGAAGCGCGCGCTTGCGCGCCGGGCCCACGCCGGGGATCTCGTCGAGCGGGGTGGCCGAGACCGCCTTCGCCCGCTTCGCCCGGTGCGCGCCGATGGCGAAGCGGTGCGCCTCGTCGCGCAGGCGCTGCACGAAGTAGAGCACCGGGTCGCCCCGGCGCAGCGCGAAGGGCGGCTCGCCGGGGCGGTGGAACTCCTCCTTGCCCGCGTCGCGGTCGATCCCCTTGGCGACGCCGAGCACGGGGATGTCGTCCACCCCGAGATCGGCCAGGATGCCCGCCACGGCAGAGACCTGCCCCGCGCCGCCGTCGATCAGCAGAAGGTCGGGCCAGGCCTCCGACCCGCGGTCGGGGTCCTCCTTCAGCAGGCGCTGGAAGCGCCGGGTCAGCACCTCGCGCATCATCCCGAAGTCGTCGCCCGGCGCCACGTCCCCGCCCCGGATGTTGAACTTGCGGTACTGCGACTTCTGGAACCCCTCGGGCCCCGCGACGATCATCGCGCCGACCGCATCGGTGCCCATGATGTGGCTGTTGTCGTAGACCTCGATGCGCCGCGGCGGGGCCTCGAGCCCGAAGGCCTCGGCCAGCCCCTCCAGAAGCCGCGCCTGCGTGGCGCTCTCCCTCATCCGGCGGGCGAGGCTCTCGCGGGCGTTCCGCGCGGCATGGGCGACAAGCTCGGCCTTCTCTCCGCGCAGCGGCACGGCGATCTCGACCTTGCGGCCGAGCTTGCCGCTCAGCGCCTCGGTCATCAGGTCGGCATCCTCGATCGGATGCGACAGCAGGATCAGACGCGCCGGCTCGCGCTCGCCGTAGAACTGGCCGAGGAAGGCCTCCAGCACCTCGGCCTCGGCCGCGCCCGACCCGGTGCGCGGGTAGAAGTCCTGGTTGCCCCAGTTCTGGTTGGCGCGGATGAAGAACACCTGCACGCAGGCCTGCCCGCCCTCCATGTGGAGCGCGATCACGTCGGCCTCGGCGACGCCCGCGGGGTTGATCCCCTGCGAGGACTGGACCTGCGTCAGCGCCCGGATCCGGTCGCGCAGCGCCGCGGCGCGCTCGAACTCCATCGCCTCCGAGGCCGCCTGCATCTCGGCGGCGAGCGTGGCCTGCACCTTCGTCGTCTTCCCCTGGAGGAACCGCTCGGCATCTGCGACAAGCGCGCCGTAGCCCGCCTCGTCGATCAGCCCGACGCAGGGCGCGCTGCACCGCTTGATCTGGTAGAGCAGGCAGGGCCGGGTGCGGCTGGCGAAGGTCGCGTCCGAGCAGCTCCTCAGCAGGAACACCTTCTGGAGCTGGTTCAGCGTCCGGTTCACCGCGCCGGCGCTGGCGAAGGGCCCGTAGTAGTCCCCGCGCTCGCGCTTGGCGCCGCGGTGCTTCTTGATCTGCGGGAACGGATGCTCGCGGCTGACGAGGATGTTGGGGAACGACTTGTCGTCGCGCGCCAGCACGTTGTAGCGCGGCTTGAGCTGCTTGATCAGGTTCTGCTCGAGCAGCAGCGCCTCGACCTCGGTCGCCGTGGTGAGGAACATCATCGAGGCCGTCTCGGCGATCATCCGCGCGATGCGGGGCGAATGACCCGAGGGGCGGGCATAGCTGGCGACGCGCGCGCGCAGGTTGCGCGCCTTGCCGACATAGAGCACCTGGGCCCGGGCATCGAGCATCCGGTAGACCCCCGGCCCCTGGCCGAGCGTCGGCAGATACGACTGGATCGCCGCCGTGCCCGAAAGCGGCCGTTCCTTACCCTGCGTCATCCTTTCCCGGCCCCGATTCCCGCCTCCCGCTGCCCTGCCGTGCGGCCGGATTCAAGGGAAAACATCTCCACCGCTTCTGTGGACAACTCCGAAGATATCTTTCCGGGCATCGGAAATTTTCCTTGTTTTCGGCCCGCTTCGTTACCTTGCCTAGATTTTAGGCGATTTCATAACCATTTGATTTTCAAGAGAAGATTTCTGACTGCTTGGCAAATCTCTGATTTCCCTAACAGAATCGTAACGCGTTCGTGACGGGTCGCCCCAACGTGCACAAGTCAAGGCCCCCGCGACGCCGGGCGGGCTATTCCGGCCCCAGAACGTCGGGCGTCTGCCACGCCAGGTGCTGCCCGCCGTCCACGCAGAGAAGCTGCCCGGTGACCGCCGGCGCGTCGAGGAAGTAGCCGAGAGCGGCGGTCACGTCCTCGGGGCTCGCGCCACGGTTGAGGATCGTCGCGGCCCGCTGCGCGGCGAAATGCGCCTCGGTCTGGCGCGCGCCCCGCAGCGTCGGCCCGGGGCCGATGGCGTTCACCCGCACCTTCGGCGCAAGCGCCTGCGCCGCGGTCCGCGTGAAGGCCCAGAGCCCCATCTTGGCGATGGTGTAGGTCATGAACTCCGGCGTGAGCTTGCGCACCCTCTGGTCGATCATGTTGACGACGAGCGCGCGCGCGACCGGCTCGCCGTTCGCGTCGCGCGCGGGCTCGGGCGCCTGCCGCGCCAGCGCCTGCGTCAGCACGAAGGGCGCGCGGAGGTTCGATTCGATGTGCCGGTCCCAGCTCCGCCGGGTGGCCGACTTCAGCGTGTCGTACTCGAAGATCGAGGCGTTGTTGACAAGCACCGTGAGCGGCCCGCCCAGCGCCTCGGCGGCGGCCGGCCCCAGCGCCTCGGTCTCCGCCTCCGCCAGAAGGTCGGCGCAGAGCGCGGCGGAGGTCCTGCCCATGGCGCGGATCTCGGCCGCGACCTCCTCGGCCTCCGCGGCCGAGCTCGCATAGTGAACCGCCACGTCGAACCCGCGCCGCCCGAGATAGAGCGCCATCGCGCGGCCGAGCCGCCTGCCCGCCCCCGTCACCAGTGCCCGCCCGGCTGCCGCGCCTCCGGCCATCGCCGCCTCCCCCGCCTGCCCGTCCCGCACCGTCATCCGCCGCGCCGCCCCGGCTCGCGCCCGCAGGGGCAGGGGCCGCGCCCCACCAGGGGCGCGCCGCAGCCTGCGCAGCGGAGGGCGGCGGTCCCGCCCGCCGTCCCGGACCGGCGCCCGCGCCGCAGGCGCAGCCGCCCGAACATGGCCAGCAGCGCCATCGCCGCCAGGAACAGCGCGACCGCCTTGACCATCATCTCAGAACCCGAACCGCGCCCAGAGCGCGCGCTCCTCGAGCGCGCCCGCCACCTCGTCGGTCAGGCTCGCGCCGAGGCGTTGCAGCAGCGGCCGCCGCCGCCCGTATTCCATGAACCGCACCTTCTCGCCGTAGCGCCGCTGCATCTCCGGCACCAGATGCCCCACCCCGTCGGCGAGGCCGAGCTCCACCGCCCGCGCGCCGGTCCAGATCTCTCCGCCGAAGAGCTCCTCCCCCTCGGCGAGCCTGCCCGCACGGCGCGTCCGCACCTGCGCGATGAACGCCGCGTGGATCGGCTCCTGAAGCGCCTTCAGCCGGGCGACATCGGTCTTCTTCTCGGGGCTGAACGGGTCGAGGAAGCTCTTCGACCGGCCGGCGGTATGCACCCGCCGCTCCACCCCGTGCCGCTCCAGAAGCCCGTGGAAGCCGAACGCGGCGTAGATCACGCCGATCGAGCCGACGAGCGAGCTTGCATCCACCCAGATCTCGTCGGCGGCGGTCGCCAGCCAGTAGCCGCCCGAGGCCGCGAGATCCTCCACGAAGGCCAGCACCGGCACCTGCCGCTCCTCGGAAAGCCGGCGGATCCGCGCCGCGATCAGCGCCGACTGCACCGCCGACCCGCCCGGCGAATTGACGACGATCGCCACCGCCTTGGGGCGCCCGCGCCGGAAGGCGCGCTCCAGCACCGGGGCGAGGCCGGCATCCGACAGCCCGCGCGGCCCGGCGGCGATCATGCCCGTCAGGCGCACCACGGCCACGGCAGGGGAACGGTCGAGAAGGGGGATCCGCATGGGCCCCACTTAGGCCGGCGGGCGGGGGGGAGCAAGGGCGGCCCGCCTCCTTCCTCTTGTCCGAAATACGCCACGGGGGGTCCGGGGGGTGTGAAACCCCCCGGTCCTCATGCCACCAGCTGCTCGGCGCGCTTGAGGTCCACGCTGACGAGCTGGCTCACCCCCTGCTCCTGCATCGTCACGCCGAAGAGCCGGTCCATCCGGCTCATCGTCACCGCATGGTGGGTGATGATGAGGAACCGCGTCTCGGTGCGGCGGCACATCTCGTCGAGCAGGTCGCAGAACCGCGTCACGTTGGCGTCGTCGAGCGGCGCGTCCACCTCGTCGAGCACGCAGATCGGCGCGGGGTTGGCGAGGAACACCGCGAAGATCAGCGCAAGCGCCGTCAGCGTCTGCTCGCCGCCCGAAAGCAGCGACAGCGTCGAGAGCTTCTTGCCCGGCGGCTGGCACATGATCTCCAGCCCCGCCTCCAGCGGGTCGTCGCTCTCCACCAGCACCAGCCGCGCCTCGCCGCCGCCGAAGAGATGCGTGAAGAGCAGCGCGAAGTTCGCGTTGACCTGCTCGAAGGCGGTCAGGAGCCGCTCGCGCCCCTCGCGGTTGAGCCCTGCGATGCCGGCGCGCAGCTTGCGGATCGCCTCCTCGAGGTCGGCCTTCTCCGCCGTCAGCGTCCGGTGCTCGGCCTCCACCTCGCGGGCGTCCTCCTCGGCGCGCAGGTTCACCGCGCCGAGCGCGTCGCGCTGGCGGCGCAGGCGCGTCACGTCGGCCTCGATCGCCTCGGCCGAGGGCATCGCCTCGGGGTCGGCGCCCAGGGCCTCGAGGAGCGCCCCGGGCGTCGTCTCCTGCTCCTCGGCGATCCGGTGGACGGCCTGCGCCACGGCCTCGCGGGCGGCCTCGGCGCGTGCCCCGGCCCCGGCCCGGGCCTCGCGCGCCTCCGAGGCGGCGCGCTCGCAGTCGCGTTCCGCCGCCGCCGCCTCGCGCAGCGCGGTCTCCGCCTCGGCGAGCCGGTCGGAAGCGGCGCGGCGGCGCGCCTCCGCCTCGGCGATCCGCTCGGCAAGCGTCGCCCGCTTCGCGGCGATCTCCGCCGGGCGGCCCTCGGCCCCGGCGAGCTCGGCCGTGGCCGCCGCGACGCGCTCGCCCAGCTCGGCGATGCGCCGGCCGGCCGTCTCCAGACGGTGCCGCCAGCCCGATGCCTCCTTCGTGACCTCCTGCATCCGGCGCACGCGCGCCTCGCCCTCGCGGCGCACCTCGTCGGCGGCGGCGCGGCGCGACAGCATGGTGACGCGCGCGGCCTCGACCGTGATCTTCACGTCCTCCACCCCGGCGCGCGCCCCGTCGAGGTCGGGCAGCGCCCGCACCGCCGCCTCGGCCTCGGCCACGGCGGCGCGTGCGGCCAGCGCCTCCTCCTCGTGCCGCCGGACGGCCAGTTCGGCCGCCTCCAGCCGCCCGGCCGCGATGTCGCGGTCGGCCTCGGCCTTCGAGAGCGCCCGGTTCGCCTCGGCCGCGGCGCGGTCGGCCTCGCGGCGGGCCTCGCGCGCCGCGCGGTCGGCCTCGGTCAGGCGGGCAAGCTCGGCGGTCAGCCGTTCGTGCGCCGCCCGCGCGCCCTCGGCGCGGGCCGCCGCCTCCTCCAGGTCCTGCTTCAGCGCCTGCAGCCGGTTGATCTGCTGGAGCCTCAGCGCCGCCGCCGAGGGCGCATCGGCCGCCGCCGCGCGGAACCCGTCCCAGCGCCAGAGGTCGCCCTCGGGCGAGACCAGGCGCTGGCCCGGCCTGAGCGCCGCCTGAAGGCGCGGTCCGTCGGCGGCGTCGACCAGCCCGATCTGGCTCATCCGGCGCGCGAGAACCTCGGGCACGCTGACCCAGTTCGACAGCGCCTTCACCCCTTCCGGCAGCGGCTGCGCCGCCCCGTAGCCGGGCAGGAGCGCCCAGCCCGAGGCCCGGCCCTCGGCCACCTCGGGGGCGCGCAGGTCGTCGGCCAGCGCCGCGCCGAGCGCCTTCTCGTAGCCCGGCCGCACCTCCACCCGGTCGATCACCTGGCCGCTGCCGCCGCCCTCGCGCTCGACGAGCTTGGCGAGTGCTGCGACCTCGGCGCGCAGCGCGCTCGCCTCGCCCTCGGCCTCCGACCGGCCGGCACGCGCCTCCGCCTCGCGCGCCTGCGCCGCGCCGCGGGCCTCGTCGGCGGCGGCAAGCGCCGCCTCCGCCGCCTCGGCCGCCTGCGCCGCCGCCGCCTGCGCCGCCGCGGCGGCGGAAAGGCCCGCGGCCGCCTGCCCCAGCGCGGCGCGCGCCTCGGTCACCGCGGCCCGCGCCCGCACCGCCTCGGCCTCCGCCCGGTCGGCGGTGCGCCGGGCATCCTCGTGCAGCCGGTGCGCCGACTGGTGGCGGGCGTTGAGCCGCGCGAGGTCCTCCGACAGCTCGGCCAGCGCCTCCTCGCGCGCCGAGAGCACCTGCGCCGCCTCCCGCGCCGCCTCGGCCGCCTCGGCCAGGCGCGCCTCGTGCCCGGCATGCGCCTTCTCCAGCTGCGCCCGCTCCCAGTCCAGCCGCTCGATGGTCTCGCCGGCGTCGCGGTTCAGCGCCTCCTCGCGCTCCATGTCGGCGCGCAGCTGCGCGATCCGGCCGGCAAGCTGGGCGATCGCCTCGCGGGCGCGCTCCTCCTCGGCGGCGAGCGTGTCGCGCTCCACCGTCAGGCGCTGGAGCACGGCGCCCGCGATCGCCTCCTCCTCGCGGAGCGGGGGCAGGCGTTCCTCGGCCTCGCTGCGCGCCCTTGCGGCGGCGCGGGCGGCGGCCTCGGCCCGCCCGGCGGCGGCGGTGCGCTCGGTCAGCAGCGCCTCGGCCGCCGCGCGCGCCTCGTCGGCCTCGCGCCAGCGGCGGTAGAGCAGCATGCCCTCGGCGCGGCGCAGCTCCGCCCCGATCTCGCGGTAGCGCGCCGCCTGCCGCGCCTGCCGGGCGAGGCTCGCGAGCTGCTGGGCGAGCTGCTCGATCACGTCGTCCACCCGCGCGAGGTTGGCCTCCGCGGCGGAAAGCTTCAGCTCCGCCTCGTGGCGCCGCTGGTAGAGACCCGAGATGCCCGCCGCCTCCTCCAGGATCCGCCGGCGGTTCTTCGGCCGGGCGTTGATCAGCTCGGCGATCTGCCCCTGCCGGACCAGCGCGGGCGAATGGGCACCGGTCGAGGCATCGGCGAACAGCATCTGCACGTCGCGCGCGCGCACGTCGCGGTGGTTCGCCTTGTAGGCCGACCCCGCGTCGCGGGTGATCCGCCGGACGATCTCGATCTGGTCGGAATCGTTGAAGCCCGCGGGCGCCAGCCGCTCGGCATTGTCGATGGTCAGCACGACCTCGGCGAAGTTGCGCGCCGGCCGCGTGGCGGCCCCGGCGAAGATCACGTCCTCCATGCCCTCGCCGCGCATCGCGGTGGGGCGGTTCTCGCCCATCACCCAGCGCAGCGCCTCGAGCAGGTTCGACTTGCCGCAGCCGTTCGGGCCGACGACACCCGTCAGTCCCTCGGAGATGGCAAGCTCCGTGGGGTCGACGAAGCTCTTGAAGCCGTTCAGTCTGAGCCGGGTGAAGCGCACGTCCCCGCGCCTCCGCTGATTCCGTTGGCCGACGATCCTTCGCCCCGCGCCGGCGCGAGTCAACACCGAAGCCCCGCATGTCGCCGGAAGGGTGCGCTTATCCACAAGATATGGGGTATGCGACCCCCTTGACGGCGCCTTCGCTGCGCCGCCAAATGAAGCGTTGCCAACTCACCGCTCCGCGCATGGGTCCGCCGCACCGATCCCCGACCGCCCGTCCCGCAGCCCGCAAGGCCGCGCGCCCCGCTCCGGCCGCCTCCGGCCCGGCCCCGGAGCGGCCCGCATGAGCGGCGCGGCGACCTGCGTCGAGCCGCGGCGGCTCGGCCCCGAGGATCCGGCGCTGCACGGCGTCTGGTCGCTCCTGCGCACCACCTTCGCCTACATGGAGGGGCGGATCGACCCGCCCTCGTCGATGCACCGCATGACGGTCGAGGACGTCGCCGCGCAGGCGGCGCTGGGCGAACTCTGGGCGGTGGAGGAGGACGGCCGCGTGGTCGCCTGCGTGTTCCTCACGCCCCGGCGCGACGCGCTCTACCTCGGCAAGCTCGCGGTGGCGGTGTCGCATCGCGGCCGCGGCATCGCGCGGCAGCTCGTCGCGCTCGCCGAACGGCGCGCGCGCGAGAAGGGGCTCGGCGCCATCGAGCTCCAGTCGCGGGTGGAGCTTGCCGAGAACCACGCCGCCTTCGCCGCGATGGGCTTCCGGGTGACGGCCGAGACGGCGCACCCCGGCTTCGACCGCCCGACCTCGCTCACCTTCGTCAAGCCGATCTGACCCCGCCGCCCGCCCGGCCCCCCGCCGGTCCTGCCGTCGCCCGGCGGCGGGATGTCGCACTTGCCAGCGCCGACACATTCGGATATTCATATTCATATTAACGAATATGAAGGGACGCAGCCATGTCCGACATCCCGGCAAGACCCGCCGACCGCTACTCGCCGCTCTACTTCCTCGCCTCGGTCGGGGCGGGGGGCCTCGCGGTCACCTTCTTCATGTATCTCCTCTTCTGGGTGCCGCATCCCGGCCAGACCGTTCCGGTGTTCGAGGACATCGCGCGCGCCTTCGCCACGGGCGGCGCGGCGATGCAGGCGGCCATCGCCGTCGCCGTCGCCGGGATCGCCGTCTTCGGCGCGCTGAACCTGAAGTATCTCGCCTGGAACCTCTCGGCCTTCGCCGCCTTCCGCCGCAGCGAGGCCTATCCGGCGCTGCGCAGTTCCAACGGCGAATCGGCGCTCCTCGCGATCCCGCTTGCGCTCGCCATGAGCGTCAACGTCGGCTTCATCCTCGGGCTCGTCTTCGTGCCGGGCCTCTGGGGCGCGGTCGAATACCTCTTCCCGCTGGCGATGGCCGCCTTCGGCCTGATCGGCGCGCTCGCGCTGTCGCAGACCGGCGCCTTCCTCGGGCGCATCCTTTCCGCGCCCGGCGGCTTCGACCCCGAGGCGCACAACAGCTTCGCCCAGCTCCTGCCGGCCTTCGCGCTCGCCATGGTGGCGGTCGGCTTCTCGGCGCCCGCGGCGATGAGCGGCACGCCCCTGACCGTCGGCGCCGCGCTGATCCTCTCCACCTTCTTCGGCACCGCGTCGCTCGTCTACGCGGTCGTCGCCGGGATCACCGCCGTCAGCGCGATGCTGCGCAACGGGGTCGCCCGCGAGGCGGCGCCGACCCTGACGGTCGTGATCCCGCTGATGACCGTGCTCGGCATCATGGCGCTGCGCCAGAGCCACGGTCTGCACACGACCTTCGAGGTCCATGCAGCGGCGGGCGAGACGCTGATGTTCCTGACCCGGCTGCTGGCGGTCCAGCTCCTCTTCGCCGGGCTCGGCCTCGCGGTGCTCCGGCGGCAGGGCTACTTCGCCGAATTCGTGACCGGGCCCAGGACCTCGCCGGGCTCCTACGCCCTCGTCTGCCCCGGCGTGGCGCTGAGCGTGATGCTCCACTTCTGGCTCAACAAGGGCCTGGTGGCCGCGGGCATCGTCGAGCGGTTCTCGGCCGGCTACTGGGCGATCACCCTCGCCGCGCTGGCGCTCCAGGCGGCCACGATCTGGCTCGTGCTGCACCTCAACCGCCGCCACTTCGGCCGCCGGCCGGCCGAGGCGCTGGTCCCCGCCGAATAGCCCGGGCTCCCTCCCTGCCCGGGCCGCGGGCGGGCCCCCGGGGTTGCGCGAACCCCCGGGGGCCCGTTCCGTCCGCCGAGTTCCGTTCCGCCGCCGGCGCGTCTAGGCTCGCGCCGTCCCGGCACCGCGGAGCAAGCCCATGATCCACGCCCTCGCCATCCTCCTCGTCTTCCAGCTCGCCGGCGAGGTCGCGGCCCGCGCGCTCGGCCTGACCCTGCCGGGGCCGGTCCTCGGCATGGTGTTCCTGCTCGCCGCGATGATCGCCCTGCCGCGGCTCGCCTCCGCCGTGCGCGCGGCGGCGCAGGGCATCCTCGCGCACCTGTCGCTCCTCTTCGTGCCGGCGGGGGTGGGCGTCGTGGGCCATCTCGACCGGCTCGGGGCGCAGGGCGTGGCGATCCTCCTCGCCATCGTCGTCTCGACCGCGCTGGCCATCGCCGCGGGCGCGCTCGCCTTCGCGCTGGTCGCGCGGCTCGGCGGGCAGGGCGACGGGGGGTCGGCCCCATGACCGGCTTCGCCGAGATCTGGACCTACCTCAGCCGCGATCCGCTGCTCTGGCTCGCCGCGACGCTCGCCGCCTACGCGCTCGGCGACGCGCTGTTCCGCGCCTCGGGCCGCCGTCCATGGGTCAACCCGGTGCTGATCGCGGTCGCCGTGCTCGCGGGCCTTCTCTGGCTGACCGCGACGCCCTACCCGGCCTATTTCGAGGGCGCGCAGTTCGTGCACTTCATGCTCGGCCCGGCGACGGTGGCGCTCGCCGTGCCGCTCCATGCCAATCTCGGCCGGGCGCGGGCGGCGGCGCTGCCGATGCTGGCCGGTCTCCTCGCCGGGGCGCTGACCGCGATCGTCTCGGCGCTCGGCATCGCCTGGGCGCTCGGCGTCAGGGGCGAGGCGCTCCTCTCGCTCGCGCCGAAGAGCGCGACCGCGCCGGTGGCGCTCGGCATCTCCGAGGCGATCGGCGGCTCGCCCACGCTGACGGCGGTGCTGGTGATCCTCACCGGGATCACCGGCGCGGTGATCGCGACGCCGCTCCTCGACGCGCTCGGCATCTGCGACTGGCGCGCGCGCGGCTTCGCCACCGGCGTGGCGGCGCACGGCATCGGCACCGCCCGCGCCTTCCAGGTGAACGAGACGGCGGGCGCCTTCGCGGGCCTCGGCATGGGGCTGAACGCCGTGCTGACGGCGCTGCTCGCGCCGCTCGTGATCCGGGCCTTCCTCTAGCGGCGAGGGGAGCCGGGGGGCTTCGCGCCCCCCGGACCCCCCGCGGAGTATTTCCGACAGGATGAAGGGGGCCGCCTCAGCGCCGCGCCTGTCCGAGCGCGCGCGCCTCCGAGAGCGTGAGGCCGGTGGAGAGCGCCTCGGGGTCGAGGCGGAGCTCGATCACCGCCGGGCGGCCCGCGGCGGCGGCGCGGGCGAAGGCCGCGGGGAAGTCGGCGCCGTCGGCGACCGTCTCGCCGTGGCCGCCGTAGGCGCGGGCGAGCGCGGCGAAGTCGGGGTTGGCGAGGTCAGTCCCCGAGACGCGGCCCGGATAGCTGCGCTCCTGGTGCATGCGGATCGTGCCGTAGCGGCCGTTGTTCGCGACGACCACGATCACGTTCGCGCCGTGCTGCACGGCGGTCGAGAACTCGTTCAGCGTCATCTGGAAGCAGCCGTCGCCGGCAAGGCAGACGACCGTCCGCCCCGGGTGGTGCAGCTTGGCCGCGATCGCCGCGGGGAAGCCGTAGCCCATGCTGCCCGAGGTGGGCGCGAGCTGGCTGCGGAACGTCCTGAAGCGGAAGTAGCGGTGCAGGAAGGCCGCGTAGTTGCCCGCGCCGTTGGTGACGATGGCGTCCTCGGGCAGGTTGTCCGAGAGCCAGCGGACGACGTTCTCCATCTTCACCGCGCCGGGGGTCTCGCGCGGCTCCTGCCAGGCCTCGTAGTCGGCCCGCGCCGCGGCCGCCCAGTCCGCCCAGGGCCCCGGCGCGGCGTTGGCGGCCGCGAGCGCGGCGATCACCTCGGGCGCCGGCGCCGCCACCGCGAGGTCGGGGCGGAACACCCGCCCCGGCTCGTCCGGGTCGGGGTGGACGTGGACGATCCGCGGCAGCGGGCCGGCGGGGTCGAGAAGCTCGTAGCCGCCGGTGGCCACGTCGCCGAGCCGCGCGCCGAGGACGAGGAGGAGGTCCGCCGCCCCGAGCCGCGCGCCGAGCCTGGGGTTCATCCCCACGCCGAGGTCCCCCGCATAGGCCGGCAGGCGGTTGTCGAGGTAGTCCTGCCGGCGGAAGGTGACCGCGACGGGCAGGCGCCTCGCCCCGGCGAAGCGGGCGAGGTCGGCCGCCGCCCCTGCCGTCCAGAGCGGCCCGCCCGCGACCACCATCGGGCGCACGGCCCGCGCCAGCTCCGCCTCGATCGCCGCGACCGCCTCGGCCGCCACGCCCCCGGGCCGCGGCGCCGGAGCGGGGATGTCGGCCACCTCGGCGGCGGCCGAGAGCATGTCCTCGGGCAGGGAGAGCACCACCGGCCCCGACCGGCCCGACATCGCCACGTGGAAGGCGCGCGAGACGTATTCGGGGATGCGCGCGGTGTCGTCGATCTCGGCCGCCCACTTGGCGAGCGGGCCGAACATCGCGCGGAAGTCCACCTCCTGGAACGCCTCGCGGTCGCGGTGGCCGCGGGCGATCTGCCCGACGAAGAGGATCATCGGCGTCGAATCCTGCCGCGCGACATGCACCCCGCAGGCGGCGTTCGTGGCGCCCGGGCCGCGGGTCACGAAGGCCACGCCGGGGCGGTTGGCGAGCTTCCCCGTCGCCTCGGCCATCATCGCCGCGCCGCCCTCGTGGCGGCAGACGACGTTCTCGATCCCCGCATCGAGGAACCCGTCGAGCGCGGCGAGGAAGCTTTCTCCCGGAACCGAGAAGACCCGCCTCACCCCCTGCAGCGCCAGCTGGTCCGCCAGGATCCGTCCGCCATGCCGTGCCGCCACCGTCTGTTCCTCCCCGGGTTGCGCCTGCCGCCGGCCGGGTTACATCGCCGCATGGACGACTGGAAAGGGCGCGGCATGGCCGATCTCACGCTTCTGGGCATCTGCGGCTCGCTCCGCAAGGGCTCCTACAACCGGATGCTGATGCACGAGGCCGCGCGCGCCTTCGGCGGACGGTTCGAGGAAGGCGACATCCGATTCCCGCTCTTCGACGAGGATCTCGAGACCGCAGGCGGCATCCCCGGGCCGGTCGAGCGGCTCGCCGCGGCGATCCGCGCGGCGGATGCGGTCATCCTCGTCACGCCGGAATACAACCAGAGCTTCTCCAGCCCGATGAAGAACGCCATCGACTGGCTCAGCCGGGTGAAGGGCAACCCCTGGCTGCGCAAGCCCGTGGCGATCCTCTCGGCGGCCGACGGCCGTGCGGGGGGCGCGCGGGGGCAGTATGCGCTGCGCCTCGCCGTCAACAAGTTCCGCATGCGGCTCCTGACCGGGCCCGAGGTCATGGTGGCGCACTGCGCGAAGGAGTTCGACGCCGAGGGCCGGCTCACCGGCGAGAGCTACCGCCGCGCCCTCGCCGAGCTGATGGACGAGCTGCGCCGCGAGGCGATGCGCGCCGACTGATCCGCCCCTCAGGGCCGGAACGCCGCCGGGATCCCGTCGCGCCCCTCCAGCACCAGCTCCGCCAGAACCTCGGCGGCGCGCGGCGCAAGCCCGAAGCCGGTCTTGAAGCCGCCGTTCGCCACGAAATGCCCCGGCCGCCCGGGCCAGGCGCCCAGGAGCAGGCGGCCGGACGCCGCCCGCGGCCTGACCCCGGCCCAGCGCGCCACCACCGGCGCCCCGGCAAGCGCCGGGCAGGCCGCCACCGCGGCCGCGTGCAGTTCCCCGATCCGCGCGTCCGTCGCCCCCGGATCGGCCCAGTCGCGCTCGGTCGTCGAGCCGATGGCCACCGTCCCGTCCGCGTGCGGCACGATGTGGAGGCCGCCGGCATAGAGCTGCGGCGCCGCGCCCGCGTCGAAGGCGAGCGCCAGCGCCTGCCCCTTCACGCCCCCGCCCGCCTCGCGGCCGAGCGCGGCGGACAGCGCCGCAAGCCCCTGCCAGCCGGTCGCGTGCACCACCGCGGCCGCGGCCCCCGCAGCCGGCCCGGCCTCCGCCCGGGCCTCCGCCCCGGCCGCCTCGGGCCCCTCCGCGATCTCCGCGCCCGCGGCCCTCAGGGCGGCGGCCAGCGCCGCCAGCGCCCGGCGCGGATGAAGCCGCGCCGAAAGCGTGTCGCGCACCAGAAGCCCGGTCGCCGAGACCGGCGCGAAGGGCTGGCCTGCGGCGGGCACCACCTCCCACACCGCGCGGCCCTGCCAGAGCGACCGGGCGGCCCCGGCCCGCGCTTGGGCCCGCGCCAGCGCCGGCCCGTCCGCCACCGGCTGGAGCCGCCCGGTGCGGGCATAGCCCGGATCGCCGCCCCCGGCGGCGGCCACCTCCGCCCACCAGGCCTCGGCCATCATCAGGCTCTCGAACTGGAAGGCCTTCGCCTCGGTCCACTGCTCGGGCGCGTGGGGGGCGAGCGCGCCGACGAGCCCCCCCGAGGCGCCCGCACCGATCCGCTCCCGCTCGACGAGCCGCACGCGCGCGCCGCGCCGGGCGCAGGCCCAGGCGACGGAAAGCCCGAGGATCCCCCCGCCGAGCACGGTCACGTCGATCCCGCCGCGCCTGCGCACCCGCGCCTCCTTCATCCTGTTCCAAGTACTCCGCGGGGGTGCGGGGGTGCGAAACCCCCGCTCCGGCGGCCGGCGGCCCGCGCGCGCTTGCCACCGGATGCGCCAGCGTGTAGCGCGCCCCCATGTCCGGCGACAGGGGTGCGGCAGGGGAAGACCTCGGCTGGCGGGGCGGCGTGCCCGTCTCGGCCCGCTTCGGCGACCCCTACTTCTCGCTCGAGGACGGGCTCGCCGAGACGCGCCACGTCTTCCTCGCCGGCAACGGCCTGCCGGGGCGCTTCCGCGACGGCTTCCGCATCGCCGAGACGGGGTTCGGCACCGGGCTGAACTTCCTCGCCGCGCTCGCCGCCTGGCGCGCGGCTGGGGCGCCGGGTCGGCTCGCCTTCACCAGCTTCGAGGCCTTCCCGCTCTCCGCCGCGGCGGCCGGCGCGGCGCTCGCGGCCTTCCCCGAACTCGCGGGCCCCGCGGCCGAGCTTCTCGCCCGCTGGGACGGGCTCGCGGCCGGCGCCGCCTTCGCGGGCGGCGTCGTCCTCAGGGTGATCCCGGGCGACGCGCGCGCCACCCTGCCGCGATGGGAAGGGGCCGCCGATGCCTGGTTCCTCGACGGTTTCGCCCCGGCGCGCAACCCCGAACTCTGGGAAGCGCCGCTCCTCGCCGAGGTCGCCCGGCACACCGCGCCGGGCGGCACCTTCGCCACCTACACCGCCGCGGGAGAGGTGCGCCGCGCGCTCGCGGCGGCGGGGTTTGCAGTCGCCCGCCTGCCGGGCTATGGCCGCAAGCGGCACATGACCGCGGGGCGGCTTTCCTGACATGGCGGAACAGAACACCCGGCTCGGCATCTGGCTGATGATCGCCACCTCCTTCGTCTTCGCGATGCAGGACGGCATCTCGCGCCACCTCGGCGGCACCTACAACGTCTGGATGGTCGTGATGATCCGCTACTGGTTCTTCGCGGCCTTCGTCGTCGCCATGGCGGCGCGGATGCCCGGCGGCCTCGCCGCCGCGGTGGCCACGCGGCAGCCCTGGGTGCAGGCGGCGCGCGGGCTCCTGCTCGCGCTCGAGGTCTGCGTGATGGTCACGGGCTTCGTCCTGCTCGGCCTGGTCGAGAGCCATGCGGTGTTCGCCGCCTATCCGCTGCTCGTGGCCGCGCTCTCCGGGCCGGTCCTCGGCGAGAAGGTCGGCTGGCGGCGCTGGACCGCGATCGGCATCGGCTTCCTCGGCGTCCTCGTCATCCTGCGGCCCGGCGTCGCGGTGTTCTCGCCCGCGGCGCTGGTGCCGCTCCTTGCCGCCTTCATGTTCGCGCTCTACGGGCTGCTCACCCGCTACGTCGCCCGCCAGGACGGCGCGGCGACCTCGTTCTTCTGGACCGGCACGGTCGGCGCCGCGACCACCACGGCCATCGGCATCTGGTTCTGGGAGCCGATGACCGGCCCCGACTGGGCCTGGATGGGGGTGCTCTGCTGCACCGCGGCCCTCGGCCACTGGCTCCTGATCCGCGCCTTCGAGGTGGCCGAGGCCTCGGCGATACAGCCCTTCTCCTTCCTCCAGCTCGTCTTCGCCGCGGCGATCGGCATCACCGTGTTCGGCGAGACGCTCAGGTGGAACGTCGCCGCCGGGGCGGTGCTCGTGGTGGCGGCCGGGCTCTTCACCCTCTGGCGCGCCCGGGTGAAGGCGGCGGCGGGCGCGGCGCCGCCTATCGCGCCTGAAGCTCCTCGCTGAGCCGGATCGGCTCGGTCCGGCCCGACAGGCGCGCGCGGTAGATCGGCAGGCTCTCGGTCACGCGCATCACGTAGGTGCGCGTCTCGGTGAAGGGGATCGATTCGATCCAGTCGATGACGTCGGTCCCGGCCGACCGCGGATCGCCCCGCTCCTCGATCCAGCGCACCGGGCGCGAGGGCCCGGCGTTGTAGGCGGCGGCGACCAGCACCGGGTTCGGCCCGAAACGCCCGATCAGCTCGCGCAGGTAGGCCGCGCCGAGGCGGGCGTTGTAGGCCGGGTCCGAGGTCAGCCGCTCGCGCGAGAACTCGATGCCGAGCGCCTTGGCCATGTCCTGCGCGGTGCCGGGCATCACCTGCATCAGTCCGCGCGCCCCGGCCGAGGAGACGACTTCGGGGTTGAACTCGCTCTCCCGCCGGGCGATCGCCAGAACCAGCTCGGGCGGCACGCCGAAGTCGGTCTCCGCAAGGCCCGTCACCGGGAAGTAGGCACGCGGCAGGATGATGTTGCGCTGCGCCGCCTGCTTGGCCAGCGCGACCGCCGTGTAATGCTCCCCGATCGAGAGCGCCCAGTCCGAGAGCTGGCCGTAGGCGGTGGTGTCGAAGGGCTCGGCCAGATGCAGCAGGAAGCGCGTGAAGAGCAGCCGGTCCCCCGCCGCGCGGATGAGCTGCGCCGCCTCGAACACCGACGACCGCGCGAAGGCCGCCCCGCGCCAGTCGGGGAACTCGCGCCCGCCCGAGGCGAGCGTGGCGTCCATCGGCAGGCCGGCCTTCTCGGCGGCCAGAAGCCCGTAGAACGAGGTCTGGTGCTCGCCGCCGAACTCGTAGGCCGCCCGCGCGCCCGCGGCATCGCCCATCGCCTCCAGCGCGCGGCCCTCCCAGTAGCCCGCCCGCCCGAGGCTGATCGGCGTCTCGACCGCCACGCGGAAGGCGCGGAAGTGCCTGAGCGCCGTCGCCGGATCGCCGAGCGCACGCAGCGCCACGTAGCCCGCGAACCACTCCAGCTCGGCGTAGTCCGACCCCTCGGTCATGCGGTGCCGCGCGGCCAGCCGGTAGGCCTCCTGCGCGCGGCCCTCGCGCAGCGCCGCCCGCGCCAGCGTCAGCCGCCAGCTCGCCCAGGCCTCGGGCCGGCCCAGCGCCTCGGCCGAGGCGCTGCGCTCCAGCGCCAGCGCGACCGCCTCGGCGTTGCGCCCCTTGCGCGCGCGCCACTGGAACCGCTCGAAGGCAAGGCCGGGGTCGTCCCTCAGCGCCTCAGGCACCGCCGCGATCAGCCCGTCCACCCCGTCGGCCTGCTCCCGAAGGCCCATGCGCGCCGCCGCCAGCTTCCGCCAGCCCTCGCCGACGAGCGGCAGCATCGCGCGGGCGTTCAGCTCCGCCCCCCGCCAGAGGAGCATGTCGAGCCGCGCCTCGTGATGCGGGCGCAGCAGGTCGCCATGCGCGGCGATCAGCGCCGCCTGATCCTCGGCGCGCAGCAGGAGCGTGCGCCAGCCCCGCACCAGGGTTGCCTCGGCATCGCCCTGCAGGCCCTGCGCGGCATAGGCCGCGGCCAGCCGCAGGAGCCCCGCCCCGGTCTCGGGCGCGCGGCCCGCGAAGTAGGCGATCACCGCCGCGGGATCGGCACCCGCGGGGATCGTCCGCTCCCCTTCCTGCGCCAGCAGCGCCAGCCCCGGCCAGTCCGGCCGCCGCGCGAGGAAGTCGCGGTAGTCGGCCCAGGTGCCCTTGCCCGCGCGCAGCCGGTGCCATTCCACGATGTCGGCGGCGACCTGCCCCTGCCCGCGCACCTCGGCGCGCGCCCTGTCCCAGTCCCCCGCCGCCACGGCCCTCAGCGCGCTGCGCAGGTCGGCCGCCGCCGGCCCCGCCGCCGCAACCAGCGCGGCGCAGACCACGGGGAAAAGGATCAGGGCGCGGAGGTTCATCGGCACCTCTTCCGGGCGTCTTCTTCGGGTTCGCTGCTCGGGCGCGGAAGATACCGCCCGCGCGCCCGCCCGCAACACACAAACTTGGCAACGCCGGCCGCGGCGGCTACGGTCCGGCCCGTTCACGCGACGGCCGACTCGCGGCCCCCCTGCTGATCGAAGGATGCCCGCCATGTTCCGCGGCTCGATGCCCGCCCTCGTCACGCCCTTCCGCAACGGCGAGGTGGACTTCGACGCGCTGGAGGATCTCGTCGAATGGCAGATCGCCGAGGGCAGCCACGGCCTCGTCCCCGTCGGCACCACCGGCGAGAGCCCGACGCTTTCCCACGAGGAGCACGAGGCCGTGGTCGAGGCGGTGGTCAAGGCGGCCAGGAAGCGCGTGCCGGTGATCGCGGGCGCGGGGTCGAACAACACCGCCGAGGCGATCCGCCTCATCCGCCATGCCGAGCGCGTCGGCGCCGACGGCGCGCTGATCGTGACGCCCTACTACAACAAGCCCACCCAGCGCGGGCTCGTCGCGCATTTCCGCGCGATCCACGACGCGTCGAACCTGCCGATCATCATCTACAACATCCCGCCGCGCTCGGTCGTGGACATGGTTCCCGAAACCATGGGGGAACTCGCGAAGCTGCCCCGCATCGTCGGCGTGAAGGACGCCACCGGCGACCTCTCCCGCGTGCCGAAGCAGCGCATCGCCTGCGGCACCGGCTTCATCCAGCTCTCGGGCGAGGACGCCACCGCGCTCGGCTTCAACGCCCACGGCGGGGTCGGCTGCATCAGCGTCACCGCCAACGTGGCCCCGAAGCTCTGCGCCGAGTTCCAGGAGGCGACGCTCAGGGGCGACTACGCGAAGGCGCTCGAGCTGCAGGACCGGCTGATGCCGCTCCACATCGCCATCTTCCTCGAACCGGGCCTCGTGGGGGCGAAATACGGTCTGTCGCGCCTCGGCCGCTGCACCGAGGAGGTGCGCCTGCCGCTCACCGGCCTCACCGACGAGACCAGGGGCCGGATCGACGCGGCCATGCGCCACGCCGGCCTGCTGAACTAGGCCCCCCCGCCATGCGCAGCACCAGGGCCGTCCATGTCGTCTCGGCCCATGCCGAGGGCGAGGTCGGCGACGTGATCGTGGGCGGCGTCGCGCCCCCTCCCGGCGCGACGCTGTGGGAGATGCGCGAGGCGCTCTGGCGCGACCAGACCCTGCGCAACTTCGTCCTGAACGAACCGCGCGGGGGCGTGTTCCGGCACGTGAACCTGCTCGTCCCGCCGAAGGATCCCCGCGCGCAGATGGGCTTCATCATCATGGAGCCCGAGGACAACCCGCCGATGTCGGGCTCGAACTCGATCTGCGTGGCGACGGTGCTGCTGGACAGCGGCATCCTGCCGATGACCGAACCCGTCACCGAACTGGTGCTCGAGGCTCCCGGCGGGCTCGTCGCCGTGCGGGCCGACTGCCGGAACGGCAAGGCCGAGCGCATCCATGTGCGCAACCTGCCGTCCTTCGCCGACCGGCTCGGCGTGCCGCTCGACGTGCCGGGCGTCGGCCGGCTGACGGTGGACACCGCCTATGGCGGCGACAGCTTCGTGGTGGTCGATGCGCAGGCGCTGGGCTTCGCCCATGCACCCGAGGAGGCCCATGCCATGGCCAGGCTCGGCGTGCAGATCACGAAGGCCGCCGACGAACAGCTCGGCTTCACCCATCCCGCGAACCCCGACTGGCGGCATTTCTCCTTCTGCCTCTTCGCCGGGGCGCTGACCCGCACCGCCGCGGGATGGGAGACGTGCCACGCCGTCTCGATCCGTCCCGGCAAGATCGACCGCTCGCCCACCGGCACGGCCGTCTCGGCGCGGCTGGCGATCCTCGCCGCGCGGGGCCAGATCGGCGCGGGCGAGGTGCTCTGCGCGCGATCGCTGATCGGCGGGCGGTTCGAGGGGCGGATCGTCGGCACCGCCCGCGTCGGCGACCGCCCCGCCGTGCTGCCCGAGATCTCGGGGCGCGGCTGGATCACCGGCATCCACCAGCACCTGCTCGACCCCGACGACCCCTGGCCCGGCGGCTACCGGCTCTCCGACACCTGGGGCGCGCGCTGAGCCTCTCCGACAACCTCCGCGGCAGCCTCTACATGACGGCGGCCATGGCCGGCTTCGCGGTCGAGGACATGTTCCTGAAGGCCGCGGCGCGCGAACTGCCGGTGGGACAGATCCTCATCCTCTTCGGCGGCCTCGGGATGCTGGGCTTCGCGCTCCTCGTCCGCCGCCGGGGCGAGCGGGTGCTGCACTCGGCGATCCTCAGCCGGACCGTCCTCGTCCGGGCGGGCTTCGAGGTGGCGGGGCGGCTCTTCTACACGCTCGCCATCGCGCTCGTGCCGCTCACGCTGGCCTCCGCGATCCTCCAGGCGTCGCCGCTCGTCGTCGTCGCCGGGGCGGCGCTCCTCTTCGGAGAGCGGGTGGGCTGGCGGCGGTGGAGCGCGATCGCGGCGGGCTTCGCGGGCGTGATGCTGATCCTCAGGCCGGGGCTCGAGGGGTTCAGCGCGCTCTCGCTCCTCGCCGTGCTCGGGATGATCGGCTTCGCCGGGCGCGATCTGGCCACCCGCGCCGCGCCGCCCGCGCTCTCGAACCTCCAGCTCGGCGTCTACGGCTTCGCGATGATGGTGCCCGCGGGGGCGTTCCTGCTCGCGCTCTCGGGCGGGGCGGCGGTGCCCTCTCCGGCGGCGCTGGCGCAGATCGGCGCGGCGACGGCGGTCGGGGTCGCGGCCTACTGGGCGCTCACCGTGGCGATGCGCACCGGCGAGGTCGCCGCCGTCGCCCCGTTCCGCTACACCCGGCTGGTGTTCGCCATGCTCCTCGGCGCCCTCGTCTTCGGCGAGCGCCCCGACGCCGCCACCCTCGCCGGCAGCGCGATCGTGGTCGCGGCCGGGGTCTACACGCTCCTGCGCGGCAGCCGTCGGGCCGGCCCTCAGGCGCGGTCGATCCGGCACGGATAGCAGCCGTTCAGCGCCGAGCGGACGTGCAGGCAGGCGACGCCCGGTGCGGCGAGCAGTGCCTCCGCCCGCGCCGGGATCGCGGGGGTCGGGACGACCCCGCCGGTGCCGTAGACGATCCGTTCGTCGGGCCCGTAGCCCCGCAGCATGTATCCGGGCGAGGCCAGCGCCGGCGGGATGCCCCCGCCCGCCCAGGCCGGGCAGGGGTCGGCGCAGAGGAACACCGGCCCGGTCTCGGCGTAGGGCTGGAGCGCCCCGAACGGCCGGCAGGCCAGAACCAGCATCCCCGCGCCTGCCGGGATCATGGAAAGGCAGTGGCGGCAGGGGTTGCCGTCGCCGTCCGAGACGTGCCGCTCGGGAAGCAGCCCGTAGGCATCCCGCGCCCCGGCGCGGTAGCGCTCGGCGGTTTCGGTCGGGATCGGTGTGAAGCGGATCGGCATGGCGGGCCTCCCTCTCGTGCCGTCAGCCTCGCCGAGGGGGCCCGGCGGGACGACCCGGTTCCTGCGGGATCCGGGCCGGGGGAGGGGGGCCGGGGGAGGGCCTCGCAGGGAGGGTCTCGCGGG
>Ga0209906_100145_pt1 | contig 82771 bp, 84 predicted proteins | sample FECB24metaG_FD_188303 | JGI IMG/M metagenome (GOLD analysis project Ga0209906, IMG submission 188303) | Cyanobacterial communities from the Joint Genome Institute, California, USA from Joint Genome Institute, California, USA - FECB-24 metaG... ... | reverse complement strand
CAGCGGCACATGAAAGGCCGCACCTACAGGTCGGATACATGGCCGCACCAACCAGCAAATGCAAAAGGCTCAAAGAATCCCTTGCCAACGGAGAGCCGTCCATACACGGCCCCGGGCTACGCGACATTCTCGCCCGGAAGGACGACCGGTTGCTGCGCGACGTCGGCCTGACGCGCGAGGACGTCCTCGGCCCCGAGGAAACATTCCGCGCCGAGTGGCGACGCATGCGCGATACCTGGAACCTCTAGACCCACCCATTCGAGGGCGGCGGACACCGCCTTCGTCCGAGCCTCACTCTCCCGCCGTCGCAAATGACGGCGGGCTTTTTCGTCCGATTGGCATGGATTCCCGCCCGGTATTGCGCCATCCAGCCCCTTCCGCTATAGAGCCGCCACCCGCGTAGACACCCTTGGAGGCAACGCGGATGAGGGCCGCCCAAAAGGCGGCTTTCGACGTTTCCGCCAACAGCCGGCTTGCCGGTGCGGGAGCGCTCCATACAACTCGAAAGGAACAGCCATGAGCCACGATACGTACGAGCTCAAGGCCGAAGCGCGCGAGAAGGTCGGTAAGGGGTCCGCCCGTGAAACTCGCCGCAACGGTAAAGTACCAGCAGTCATCTACGGCGACAAGCAGCCTCCCCTGGCGATCGCCCTTCCCTACAAGGAACTCTACTACAAGATCCACGGCGGCGGGTTTATGACCACTGTCGCCACGATCGATGTCGACGGCAAGAAGATCCAGGTCCTGCCGAAGGACTACCAGCTCGATCCGATCCGTGATTTCCCGATGCATGTCGATTTCCTGCGCATCGGCAAGGACTCGGTCGTCACCGTCGAGATTCCGGTCCACTTCATCAACGAAGAGAAGTCGCCCGGCATCAAGCGCGGCGGCGTGCTCAACGTGGTGCGCCACGAGGTCGAGTTCACCGTTCCGGCGAACGCTATTCCGGAGTTCATCACGATCGACCTGACGGGCACCGACATCGGCGATTCGCTGCACATTTCGGCCGTGAAGCTGCCGGCCGGCGTCAAGCCGACCATCAGCGACCGCGACTTCACGATCGCCACGATCGCGAGCTCGTCGGCGATGAAGTCGGAAGACGATGAGGCCACGGAAGAGGCCGCACCGGCTGCAGCCGCTCCGGCTGCCGCTCCCGCCAAGGACAAGTGATCCTACCGCGTCGGGTGGAACCGAAACCATGCTGGTCTTCGCAGGTCTCGGAAATCCCGGCGCGCAATACGCCAACAACCGGCACAATGCCGGTTTCATGGCGGCGGACGCCATCGCCCGCCGCCATTCGTTTTCGCCCTGGGCAAAGAAGTTCAGCGGCCTGATCGCCGAGGGCATGCTCGGCGGCGAAAAAGTCCTCCTGATCAAGCCGCAGACCTTCATGAACCTGTCCGGCCAATCGGTCGGCGAGGCGCTGCGCTTCTACAAGCTGACGCCGGCCGAACTCGTGGTGCTCTACGACGAACTGGACCTCGCGCCCGGCAAGGTCCGGGTCAAGACCGGCGGCGGCGCCGGGGGCCATAACGGCATCCGCTCGCTCGACCAGCATGTCGGCAAGAACTATCGCCGCGTCCGCATCGGCATCGGCCATCCCGGCGTCAAGGAACTTGTCCACTCCTATGTGCTGGGCGACTTCGCCAAGTCCGACCGCGACTGGCTGGAGCCGCTGATGGAGGCGATTGGCGAACACGCCGGCCTGCTGGCCAAGGGCGACGACAATTCCTTCATGAACAAGCTGGTGCTGGCCGTTCCGGGCGGGTCCAGCGGCAGCGCGCCGCCATCTAGCCCTGCGACAGGCGGAACCGGCGGTGACGGTCCTTCCTCAGCGCCCAAGGGCCAGAGCCACATCCGCCAGGCCCGTCAAGCACAGCCAGCCGTCAAGCTGCCCGAGACGGGCCCGATGGCCGCAATGCTGAAAAAGCTGTTCGGCAAATAGCCCGCCATTTTTGACTATCTGACCCGTTAGGGCTACACGAGAACACGAACTTCGTGTTCTCGTGAGGCTGTGATGAAGAACGTGACGATCTCCATGGATGAGGAGTTGGCTCAGCTCGCGCGAATCGCCGCAGCCAAGGCTGGGCAGAGCATGTCGCGCTATCTCGCCGACGCCGCCCGCGAGAAACTTGCCAACGACAATGCTGAGGGCTCGGCCCAGCAGCGCAAGGCCAACCTGGAAGCGTTGGAACGGTTCTTGGCTGGGCCGAAGCTCGAAATCTCCAAAGACGGCCGGATGCCGACGTCCGAAGAACGCAATGCCAGCCGTTAGCGTGTTCATCGACAGCAATGTCCTGCTCTACGGGCGCGACCGAAATCTCTCAGACAAGGCAGAAGTGTCGAACCACTGGATCAGGGCACTGGCCGCACGCGGAATAGCGCGCGCCAACCTCCAAGTGTACAACGAAGTTACAGAGGTGATGCTTCGAAAGCGCAAGGACCTCTCACCATCGGAGGTTTTTGCATCCGTCGATGAGATCGCGTTTCTCGGGCTCTCGCCCTTGTCGGAACAGACGGTTCATCGGGCGCGGCAGATCCGCTTGAACACGGCCTACTCCTGGTGGGACTGCCTCCTCCTCGCCTCTGCCATCCAACTCGGCTGCACGCATTTCCTGTCCGAAGACCTGCAGGACGGGCAGCTGATCGTCGCGGAGGGCGGACGGGGGTTGACGATCATCGACCCTTTCGCCCATAGCCCTGACCAAATTCTCGTTTCCTGACAGGACTGTCCCCATGGGTTTCAAATGCGGCATCGTTGGGCTTCCCAACGTCGGCAAGTCGACGCTGTTCAATGCGCTGACCAGGACCGCCGCGGCGCAGGCCGCGAACTATCCGTTCTGCACCATCGAGCCGAACACCGGCGAGGTCGCGGTGCCCGATCCGCGGCTGCAAAAGCTCGCGGCCACAGCCAAGTCGAAGGAGATCATCCCCACCCGGATATCCTTCGTCGATATCGCCGGCCTCGTGCGCGGCGCATCGAAGGGCGAAGGCCTCGGCAACCAGTTCCTCGCCAACATTCGCGAGGTCGACGCCATCGTACACGTGCTGCGCTGCTTCGAGAATGACGACATCACCCATGTCGAAGGACGGATCGATCCGGTCGCGGACGCCGAGACAGTCGAGACCGAACTGATGCTGTCCGATCTCGAAAGCCTCGAGCGGCGCATCGTCCAGTTCCGCAAGCGTGCGAGCGTCAAGGACAAGGAGGCGTTGGCGATCCTGCCGGTAATGGAGCAGGCATTGGCGCTGCTCAACGACGGCAAGCCCGCAAGAATCCTGCTGAAATCGCTGCCGCCCGAGGATCTCGCCATCCTGCAGGGCCTGAACCTGCTGACTTCGCATCCGGTGCTCTACGTCTGCAACGTTTCGGAGGCCGACGCCGCCAAGGGCAACGCGCACACCGTGGCTGTCGAGAAAATGGCAAACTCACAGGGCGCGGGCACGATCGTCATTTCGGCGGCGATCGAAGCCGAGGTCGCGCAGCTTCCTGACGAGGAGGCGCAGGAGTTTCTGGCCGATCTGGGTCTCGAGGAACCCGGTCTGAACAAGGTGATCCGTGCCGGCTACGACCTGCTGCACCTGATCACCTACTTTACCGTCGGCCCGAAGGAGACGCGCGCCTGGACGATCCATCGCGGCACCAAGGCGCCCGCGGCGGCCGGCGTGATCCACACCGATTTCGAACGCGGCTTCATCCGCGCCCAGACAATCGCCTATGACGACTTCGTCACGCTCGGCGGCGAAGTGCCCGCCAAGGAGGCCGGCAAGGCGCGTGACGAAGGCAAGGAGTATGTCGTGCAGGACGGCGACGTGCTGCTGTTCAGATTCAATACGTAAAACGTTTTTCACCCACGGCCGGTCACTCGGTCCGGCCGTGGGCGAGCCGCTTTCAGGCGCGCTTCATCGGACAGGTCGATAGACCGAGAACTGAATAGAGCGGGCACCAGCCAATCAATCCGGTCGCCAGGGGGACGACGCCGATCAGCGTCCAATACCGCCAAGAGGCGTCCGGATAGAGGAAAAACACGGCCAGCAGGACAAGCCCGGCGACGACGCGGACGGCGCGGTCGGCTGACCCTTCATTGATTTTGAACATCACGAAACCCTTTCGTTGTTTCCCGGCACGTTTTCGTGCGGGCTTGGCCGACTTGTGCGCCTTTGCGCGCGATGCGTCGGTGACATAGTCACGAAGTCTGGCGCAGCCGGGCGAGACCGGCGCGGTCGACCAGCCGCACGGCGCCCCGGTCGAGAGTGATCAGACCTTTCTGCGCAAGGGCCTCCAGGCGCCGCGAGACCACTTCCCGTGCCGAACCGATCGCGGTTGCGAGATCCTGATGCGTCACCAGTAGGGTGCCCTGCGCGTCGGCACGCTCAAGCAGTAGACCAGCGAGCCTCTGCTCCACCGTCACGAAGGCCACCAGTTCGAGAACATGCAGCACGTCGTTGAGCCGGACGCCAAGTGCCTGAAAGACGAACCGCCGGAAGCCGGAGGAAGCTTCCATCAGGCGCTGGAAGCCGCCGCGCGGCAGGACAAAACCGACCACGTCAGATTCCGCAACCGCTTCGCCCGCGTAGGACTGGCCACCAAGCAGACCAAGCGTCGTCTGCACGCACGTCTGGCCCGGCGCAACGGAATAGAGCAGGATTTCGCGCCCGCCACGTCCAACCAGATAGACACCCACTTTACCCTCGGCCACCAACAGAAAGCCGGGCGGCTCCTCGCCAGGGCGGAAGATCACAGCACCCTTGTCGAAGCGGATTGGCTTCAATCGCCGCAGCTCGGCCAGCGCCTCCGGTTCGAGATCGGCCGGAACCGATTGCTGCAGCAGATCCATCATCAATGGTACTCCCAATCCCTAGTCGATCCGCCTGCAGCCCAGCCGCAATCACCTGACCCGCTGACGTCACACTGGCTCTCTCTGAAAGGCGATCCGTTCACAAAACCGCACCCTGAACTTAGCCCCGTTGACGATGTCAGACATTGATCCAAGCCAACGACCTCTCTGGTCATTGCGCCGCTAAGGCGAACGCTTCATTATCCGTTCAAGATTGAACGGGATTCGCGACGATGCCAGAGCCGAAATGGGCGTTTGAGGACTTTGTGGAAGGCGGCTCGATCACACTTGCCACCAAGCAGGTCATGGCCGCGGAGATCGTCGAGTTTGCCAGCGAGTTCGACCCGCAGCCGATGCATCTCGACGAGGAGGCTGGCAAGGCGAGCATCCTGGGCGGGCTCTCGGCATCAGGCTGGCACACCTGCGCGATGTTCATGCGCATGATGTGCGACGGCTTCCTGCTGAACTCGACGTCGCAAGGTTCGCCCGGCATCGAATACGCGAAATGGAAGAAGCCGGTTTTGGCCGGCGACACGTTGACCGGCACCAGCACGGTTCTGACCAAGCGGCTGTCCAAGACGAAACCCGGTCTCGGCTTCATCACGGTTCGAAGCACGATGACCAACCAGCGCGGCGAGACGGTGCTGGAACTGGAGAACACCGGCATGTTCCTGACCCGCGAGGCAGCGCGCGCATGACCCTCGATGAGTATTTCGGCGTTGGCGAGACCACCGTCCTCGGAACCCATGTCTTCGAACCGGACGCGATCAAGGCCTTTGCGGCCAAATATGATCCGCAACCCTTCCACCTCGACGAAGCGGCGGCCGCGCGCAGCGTGTTCGGCAAGCTCTGCGCGTCCGGCTGGCACACGGCCGCCGTCTGGATGAAGAAGAACCTCGAAAAGGGGGGAAGCTCCGACCCGCAGCGCTGGACCGGACCGGGACCGATGCCGGTTTTCGGCCCCTCACCCGGCTTTCGCAATCTGCGGTGGCTGAAGCCGGTCTATGCCGGCGAGACGATCACTTTCACGCGCACCGGCCTCGCTCACCGGCCTGTCGCCTCACGCCCCGGCTGGCGGCTCCTCACGATCCGGTCCGAGGCGTTCGATTCCACCGGGGACAAGGTGATCGAGTTCGAGAGCGCGGTATTGGTGCAGGTGGATGGGCTGTAAGGCTGTAGCGAAGCAGACACTCGCAGGGCGGCTAAGCGCCCTTTTGCCGACTGCCTACCCCCAACTGCCCTTAATGCCCCTCGAACGAAACCAGCGTTCGGACATTGACGCCCAGTGCTTCCAGCTTCTTGCGGCCGCCGAGGTCGGGCAGGTCGATGACGAAGCAGGCGGCGACGATGTCGGCGCCCATCTGCTTCAAGAGCTTCACCGCGCCCTCCGCGGTGCCGCCGGTGGCGATCAGGTCGTCCACCAGAATGACCTTTTCGCCGGGCTGGACCGCATCGGTGTGCATCTCCATCTCGTCGACGCCGTATTCGAGCGAATAGGCCACGCGGACGGTCGAATGCGGCAGCTTGCCCTTCTTGCGGATCGGGATGAACCCCGCCGACAGCTGGTGCGCGATCGCGCCGCCCAGGATAAAGCCCCGCGCCTCGATACCCGCGATCTTGGCAATGTTGGTGCCCGAATAGGGATGGACGAGCTCATCCACGGCGCGGCGGAACGCCCGCGCGTTGCCGAGCAGCGTTGTGATGTCCCGGAACAATATGCCGGGCTTCGGATAGTCCGGGATCGTGCGGATCGCGGAGAGGAGCGTCTGTTCGAGCGTCGAGTTCATGTGCCGTCGATTCCGGTTGCCGCACATTCATGCAAGTTGCAGCGCAAATGGAAAGGGCGTCCGAAGACGCCCTTGTCGATTGTGATCGGGAGGTCGCCGCTCAGTGCGGCACGGCGGCCCAGATCTTGCGCTTGGTGAGGTAAACGAGGCCGGCGAACAGGATGAGAAACGCCATCACGTTGAAGCCGGTCTGCTTGCGCGCCTCCATGTGCGGCTCGGCGGCCCACATCAGGAAGGCGGACACATCCTTGGCGTATTGATCGATGGTCTCCGGCGAGCCGTCGTCATAGGTTACGGCGCCATCCTCGATCGGCTTCGGCATCGCCAGCGACTTGTCGCCGATGAAATACGGATTGTAGTAGGTGCCCTCGGCGATCTCCATGCCTTCCGGAGGCGTCTCGTCGTAGCCGGTCAGCAGCGAATAGATATAGTCCGGACCGTTCTCCGCATATTGAGTGAAGATATCGAAGACGAAGGTCGGGAAGCCGCGCTCGACGCCGCGCGCCTTGGCGATCAGCGAAAAGTCCGGCGGGGCAGCGCCATTGTTGGCGGCGGCGGCCGCTTCCACGTTCGGGAACGGCGCCGGGAAGTGATCCGACAGGATCGCCTTGCGCGTGAACATCTCGCCATCCGCGTTCGGGCCGTCCTGGACCTCGTAATCAGCGGCAATTGTGCGTACCTGGCCCTCTTCGTAGCCGAGCGCGGACAGCGCACGGAACGGCACCAGATTCATCGAGTGGCAGGCGGCGCAGGACTCGCGATAGACCTTGAAGCCGCGCTGCAGCTGAGCTCGGTCAAAGGTGCCAAAGGGGCCGGCGAAGGACCACTCCTGCGCGCGCGGCTTGTGGATCGGGAAGTGCGTCGGCTCGGCCGCATTATGCCCTGCGGTTTCCTCGGCGGCAAAGCCAAGTCCGGCATTGGCCACGAGCCCCAAGGCGACGGCCGCAAATCCGATGAGGATCTTCTTCATCTCAAAATCCTTTCGAGCGACCGCTCAGCCTTTGGTTTCCGGAGCAGCCACAGCGCCGACCGGCTGCACCGAGCCTGCGCCCTTGTTCTTCGCCAGCACCGCTTCGGTGATCGAATTCGGCAGCCTGCGCGGCGTCTCGATCAGGCCGAGCAGCGGCATGATCACGATGAAGAAGCCGAAATAGTAGAGCGTTCCGAGCTGCGACATGATCACGTATGCGCCTTCCGCCGGCCGCGAACCCAGCCAGCCAAGGAAGACCGCGTTGGCGACGAACAGCCAGAAGAACAGCTTGTACCACGGCCGGTAGACCGCCGAGCGGACCTTTGAGGTGTCGAGCCACGGCACGAAGAACAGGATCGCGATGGAGCCGAACATCGCCAGCACGCCGCCGAGCTTCGAGTCGATCGGGCCGACATTGAAGGTGATGGCGCGCAGGATGGCGTAGAACGGCAGGTAATACCATTCCGGCACGATGTGCGCAGGCGTCTTCAGCGGATTGGCCTCGATGTAGTTGTCGGGGTGGCCGAGGAAGTTAGGGATGTAGAAGACGAAATAGGCGAACACGGCCAGGAACACCACCATCGCGAACGCATCCTTGACGGTCGCGTGCGGCGAGAACGGCACCGTGTCGGTCTTCGCCTTGACCTCGATGCCGGTCGGGTTGCTCTGTCCGGTCACATGCAGCGCCCAGACGTGCAGCACGACGACGCCCGCGATCATGAACGGCAGCAGGTAATGCAGCGCGAAGAAGCGGTTCAGCGTCGGATTGTCGACGGCGAAGCCGCCAAGCAGCAGCTCCTGGATCCAGGTTCCGACCAGCGGAATGGCGGTGAAGAAGCCGGTGATGACGGTGGCGCCCCAGAACGACATCTGCCCCCATGGCAGCACGTAGCCCATGAAGCCGGTCGCCATCATCAGCAGATAGATGATGCAGCCGAGGATCCAGAGCAGCTCGCGCGGCGCCTTGTAGGAGCCGTAATAGAGACCGCGCATGATGTGAATGTAGACGGCGATGAAGAAGAACGACGCGCCGTTGGAATGCAGGTAGCGCAAGAGCCACCCGGAATTGACGTCGCGCATGATCTTCTCGACCGAGTTGAACGCAAGCGTCGTGTCGGCCGCATAGTGCATCGCCAGCACCACACCGGTGAGGATCTGCGCCACCAGCATGATCGAGAGAATGCCGCCGAACGTGTAGGCGTAGTTCAGGTTGCGCGGCACAGGATAGGCCACGAAGCTGTCATACATCAGCCGCGGCAGCGGCATCCGTGCGTCGATCCAGCGGCCAAGGCCGGATGTGGGTGTATAGGTAGAATGTCCACCGCTCATCTGATTGCCCTTTGTCGCCTCAACCGATCCGGATCACGGTATCGGAGGTGAAGGTGAATACCGGAACCGCGAGGTTCTCCGGCGCCGGCCCTTTGCGGATACGGCCCGCCGTGTCGTAGTGCGAACCGTGGCACGGGCAGAACCAGCCGCCGAAATCGCCCGACTGGCCAAGCGGGATGCAACCCAGATGCGTGCACACGCCGACCATCACCAGCCAATTCTCCTTGCCCTCGCCCGCCGAGCGGTCGAAGTCGTTGGCAGGGGCATCCGACCCGATGTTGGCATTGCGCGCGACCGGATCCTTGAGATCCTCGAGCTTCACGTCCTGCGCGGCCTTGATCTCTTCCGGCGTGCGGTTGCGCACGAACACCGGCTTGCCGCGCCACTTGACCACGACAGACGCGCCGGGCTCCAGTGAACTGACATCGACCTCGACCGAGGACTGGGCCAGCGTCGACGCATCGGGGCGCATCTGGTCGATGAAAGGCCAGGCCAGACCCGCTGCACCGACGATACCGGCGGCGCCGGTTGCGATGTAGAGGAAGTCGCGGCGATTTGGATCGGTCGTTTCGGTCGCGCTCACGTGCCTCTCGTCCTTTCGTATCGCAGGCCCTTTCGACGTCTGAGGCGACAAAACCGCGAAGATTCGCAGCGTCGCCCGGCACGGAGTCAGGCCACATTGTGGCGAGGTTTCTATGCGTCCGACATAGGCTTGTCCAGACGCAGGGACCCCCTGTGGGCAGTTTGTCGCGGGGGCGTCGGGACCGCCCTGGCATGGACAGTCCGAGGCGGGTCGCGGTGCATAGATTGGAGCGCGTTCCAAGGCCGGTTACACGTCGACAACTACCGTGCCCCGAGCCTCGCCAGCACCGCTCGCGGGATGCCCATCTCGCGGATCACGTCGTCGTGGCGGCGGAAGCCGCAGAGTTCGCGCTGGATGAAATAGGCGTGGACGGCGGCGGCCATTTTGCGCAACCGACGCTCGCGGTCATCGGGGCCTTCGGTCGTTTCCGCGCTCTCAGCCAGGCGCAACCCCGCAAGCGCCGCTTCAGCTTTGCGCCCGGCATGGCCGAGCGAATTGGCCATCTCGCCGATGATCTCCTGCTCGATCGGCTGCAGGCCGGTGGCGACGGAGGCGCGGTTGATCTCGAGGCGGCCGGGCAGACGCAGCGACACCGGCGCTACTCGGCGGCCAGCCTATCGGCGAGGAAGCCGCCGGACTGGCGTTCCCACAGCTTGGCGTAGAGCCCGCCTCTGGCAATCAGTTGCTCGTGCGTGCCTTCCTCGACGATCCGGCCCTCATCGATGACCACCAGCCGGTCGAGCGCGGCGATGGTCGACAGCCGGTGCGCCACCGCGACGACGGTCTTGCCCTCCATCATCGAATAGAGATTGTCCTGGATCGCCGCCTCGATCTCCGAATCGAGCGCCGAGGTCGCCTCGTCAAGGATCAGGATCGGCGCGTTCTTCAGCATCATCCGGGCGATGGCGATACGCTGGCGCTGGCCGCCCGACAGTTTCACGCCGCGCTCGCCGACATGGGCGTCGTAGCCCTTGCGGCCCTTCGGATCGGAGACGTTGACGATGAAGTCGTGCGCAGACGCCTTCCTGGCCGCCTCGACGATCTCGGCCTCGGTCGCGTCCGGCTTGGCGTAGGCGATGTTGTCACGGATCGAGCGGTGCATCAGCATCGCCTCCTGGCTGACCACGCCGAACTGCGCCCGCAGCGAACCTTGCGTGACCGAGCGGATGTCGCGCCCGTCGAGCAGGATGCGGCCGCCTTCCACGTCGAACAGCCGCAGCGCCAGGTTGACGATCGTCGTCTTGCCGGCGCCGGAAGGGCCGACCAGCGCGACGCGCTCGCCCGCACGGATGTGCAGGTCAAGGCCCGGGATAATGCCGCCGGTCTTGCCGTAGTGAAACGCGACGTTTTCGAACACGAGGTCGCCCTTGGCGCGCGGCATCACGGTGGCATCCGGCGTATCGCGGATCGACGGCTCGACCGAGATCGTGCCGGTCGCGTCCTGGACTGTCGCGAAATTGCGGATCAGGCCGTTGATGTTGAACATCATGTAGCCCGACATCTGGTTGAGCCGGAAGACGAGGCCGATCGCAGCGGCGATCTCGCCCGTGGTGGCGTTGCCGCCCATCCACTGGTTGATCGCCAGCAGCGACACCGCCGCCATCATGAAACCGTTGAGGATCGCGACCGCGGCGCGGACGCTGGTGATCGAGCGCGTCAGCGTCTTCACCGCGTCGAGATAGCGCTGCATGCCCTCGCGGACGTAGGTGTTCTCCCGACGTCCGCTGTCGAACAGCTTGACTGCCATGATGTTGGTGAAGGCGTCTACGATGCGGCCGTTGACCAGCGAGCGTTCGTCGGCGGTCCTGCGGCCGGCCGCGCGCAGGGGCGGCAGCAGATACCAGGCGGCGGCGAGATAGCTCGCGACCCAGACGAGCAGGATCAGCAGCATCAGCGGATCGAGCGTCGTCAGGATGAGAGCGGACAGGATCAGGAAGGTCAGGAAGCTCCAGACCGTCTGCAGCGACGACACGATGAAATCGCCCGTCGCTTCGCCGCCCTGCAGGATCTTTGTGGCGATGCGGCCTGCGAAATCGTTCTGGTAGAATTCGTAGGGCTGCTCCATCACCCGCCGGAACGCCTGCCAGCGCACCAACTGGTAGAAATTCGGCACCACAACCTGCTGCTCGACGATCGCGTTGCCGATCATGACGACCGAGCGGACGATCAGGATCAGCACCAGGAACGCGGCCAAATGCGGCCAGTAGTCGGTGAGCAGCGTCGCGGGCGACGATGAGTCCAGCACGTCGATCAGCCAGCCAACCGACCAGTAGAGCGCCGCGTCGACCGCGCCGGACAGGCCGCCCGCAATCAGCAGCAGCACGAACGGCAACTTGGCCTGCTTGGCGAAAAACAGGATGAAGTTCCACGCATCGCGCGGCAGCACCGCGCGGTCGGTGTCGGCGAAGGGTTCGACCACATTCTCGAAGCGTGAGTAGAGCCGGTCCTGGAAGGTCGTGGAATCGCTGCTGTCGTTCATCTGCCCATCAATGTAGTCGCGTCGACGCCGCCAGACACCCCCCGGAATGTCAGGATGACGAAAATGTAACTTGCCGGCGGCGGCTACTCCGCCGCCGCCTCGATGTGCGCTTCGTCCTCCGCGCCTTCCTCGTGGATCAGGAACCCGCCCGACTGGCGTTGCCAGAGCTGGGCGTAAAGCCCGCCCTGCGCCACCAATTCGTCATGGGTTCCGTCCTCGACGATCCGGCCCTTGTCCATGACGATCAGCCGGTCCATTGCCGCGATGGTGGACAGCCGGTGGGCGATCGCGATCACCGTCTTGCCCTCCATCAACCGGTAGAGGTTCTCCTGGATCGCCGCCTCGACCTCTGAGTCGAGCGCCGAGGTAGCCTCGTCGAGGATCAGGATCGGCGCGTCCTTGAGCATGACGCGGGCGATTGCCACGCGCTGCCGCTGGCCGCCAGACAGTTTCACGCCGCGCTCGCCGACATGCGCGTCATAGCCCTGCCGTCCCTTGGGATCGCGCAGGCCCTGGATGAACCCGTCGATCTCCGCCTTGCGCGCCGCCTCGAGCATCATCGCCTCGGACGCATCGGGGCGGCCATATGTGACGTTCTCCCGCACCGAGCGGTGCAGTAGCGACGTGTCCTGCGTCACGACGCCGATATTGGCGCGCAGGCTGTCCTGCGTGACGACAGCGATGTCCTGCCCGTCGATCAGGATGCGGCCGCCCTCGATGTCGTAGAAGCGCAGCAGCAGGTTGACCAGTGTCGACTTGCCCGCGCCCGAGCGGCCGACGAGGCCGATCTTCTCGCCAGCCTTGACAGTCAGCGTCAGCCCCTCGATCACCCCGCGCTTCTTGCCGTAATGGAAGCGCACATCGTCGAACGAGAGGTCGCCGCGCGAGACGACGATGTCCTTCGCGCCCGGCTTGTCCTCGACGAGGCGCGGCAATGCGATCGACGTGATGCCGTCCTGCACTGTGCCGATGTTTTCGAACAGCGCCGAGACTTCCCACATGATCCACTGCGACATGCCCCACAGCCGCAGCACCAGCGCCATCGCAACCGCGACCGCGCCGATGGACACCATCTCGCCCATCCAAAGCCAGATCGCCAGCACCGAGGTGACGATCAGCAGCGTCGAGTTAAGAACGTAGAGCGTGCCGTAGAGCCCTGTCACCAGCCGCATCGAGCGGTAGACCGTGCCGAGGAAGTCGCTCATTCCCTCGCGGGCGTAAGAGGCTTCCCGCTTGGAATGGCTGAACAGCTTCACCGTCTGGATGTTGGTATAGCTGTCGACCACGCGGCCAGTCATCGTCGAGCGCGCGTCGGCCTGCTGCTCGGCCACCTTCCCCAGTCGGGGAATGAAAAATGCCAATAGACCAATATAGGCGGCGACCCAACCGACCAGCGGCATTGCCAGCCGCCAGTCTGACGAACCGATGATGACCAGCATGCCGAGGAAATAGACGACGACGTAGTTCAACACGTCGACCAGTTTGACGATGCATTCGCGGATCGCCAGCGCCGTCTGCATGAGCTTGGTCGCGACCCGGCCTGCAAACTCATCCTGGTAGAAGGTCATCGACTGTTTCAGCAGATAGCGGTGCACCATCCAGCGGATGCGCATCGGGAAATTGCCCATCAACGCCTGCTGGTTGAACAGCGACTGAGCGAAGACCATCGACGGCAGCACAACGAGGACGATGAAGCCCATGCCGATGAGCTTCCATTTCTCGGTCTGGACGAACGTCTCGCGCGACTGTGCCGTCAGCCAGTCGACGATCGACCCGACGAAGCCGAACATCCAAACTTCGGCAATGGCGATCCCGGCCGAGAAGATCGCGCCGGCGATGATCAGCGGCCAGGTGCCCTTGGCATAATGCAGGCAGAAGGCGAGGAAGGTCCGCGGCGGCTCGGTTGGTTCGGCAACCGGGAACGGATCGAGCCGGCTTTCGAACCAGCGGAAAAGCGAATTCATCATGGTCTCACCTGTGCCCGCTGCGCGGCGCGATCGGTTTCACGGGGACGGCGCGGTCAGGCGCCGGTCCACTGGTCTTCTCCGCCTTGAGCGCGCTTCGGGCGATCTTGCCGGTTGCCTCGACAAGATGAGGCTTCTCCGGCCGGCCGCCAAGCGCCCGGCCCAAAGCTGCTGACAGCGGTTTGTCAGGAAGGGTGGGAACGGCCGGGACAATTGCGCCGGCCTCTGGCAGCCTTGTTTGTGACAGGAAAGGCGTCTTTGGATGCATCGTCGAACTCCACGGAAAGCGAATGGCTTTTCGGGCAGGCCTCGGGACGATGCTTCAGATTGTCAGGATCGATCGAACCGGGGTGCCGTCAGGCGGATGGCCCAAGAAGGCGGGCGGGCGCATAGCGCAGCTGGTAGTCCATCGCAGCCTCCTTCGTTCGAGTTGACGTAGCGCCGCCTATAGACAAGTTCTGGTGGAAACGCCAGTCCCATTTGGTTGGCGGTGGTCCAAAGCGGCCCGCGGCACCAGCTTGAATCATCGCGCGAACTTCCTGAATCAAGATGCGAACCCCATGACTCACGATCTGCACATCGCACTCTATCAGCCTGAAATTCCTGGCAATACCGGCGCGATCCTGCGCCTCGCCGCGTGCTTCGGCGCGACCGTCGACATCATTCATCCGCTCGGTTTCGAACTGTCGGACAAGACCCTGAAGCGCGCCGGAATGGACTATCTGGAGATCGCCGCGATTCGCGAGCACGCGGATTTCGAGTCCTTCGAATCGTGGCGTAGGTCGACGGGCGGCCGCCTGGTGCTGCTGACGACAAAGGCCGAGACCGCCTACACGGAGTTCGCATTCCGACCCGACGACATCCTGATGTTCGGCCGCGAATCGTCGGGCGTTCCGGACGAGGTAGCCGCGCTCGCCGACTCCGCCTTGCGCATCCCGATCCGGCCCGAGGCCCGCAGCCTCAATCTCGGCATGAGCGCGGCGATCACGCTCAGCGAGGCGGTGCGGCAGTTCAGCTAGGGTTAATCCGCAGTCGGCAGCCTGCGCATGGTGAATTCGATCACGTCGCCCGGCCCTTCGCGCCAGCTTTCGATCTCGGTCCAATAGGCCTGTTTCGGCCAGCGATCGAACCACTCGCGGGCCTTTTCGCGCGCGATGGGGCGGGGCAGGCTGAAGGTCTCACGCAAGAAGCCGTCACGCGGAAGGCGGATGCCTTCGGCTCTCTGGCGGTCCAGACTTCGCTTCAGGCCGTCGAGCGGCGGCCGCATCGGAGTGCCCAAGAGACGTACTCCTTGACCAGTCTGACCGAAAGTTTAGGGATCAAGATCGAAAAAGCGAGTCCTTTCTGGACCACGGAGCATATGCATGGAACGGCCCGACATCCCCGCAGGCCTGCCGGAGGGGATCGAAGAGAAGAAGATCCAGGCGCGGGCCTGGTTCGAGGAATTGCGCGACCGCATCTGTGCCGGCTTCGAGAAGATCGAGGATGAACTGGCCGGGCCGCAATCCTCCTGGTCGCCGGGCCGGTTCGAACGCACCGAGTGGTTCCGCCAGGATGGCGAAGGTGGCGGCGGCGTGATGTCGATGATGCATGGCCGCGTTTTCGAGAAGGTTGGTGTACACACCTCGACGGTGCATGGTGAGTTCTCGCCCGAATACCGCAAGCAGATGCCGGGCGCTGACGAGGATCCGCGCTTCTGGGCTTCAGGCATCTCGCTGATCGCGCATCCCCAGAATCCGCATGTGCCAGCGGTGCACATGAACACGCGCATGGTTGTCACCTCGCGCCAGTGGTTCGGCGGCGGGGCGGACCTGACACCGGTACTCAACCGCAGGCGCACGCAGGACGATCCGGACACTGTCGCGTTCCACAAGGCGATGCAGTTCGTCTGCGACAAGCACAAGGCCGTCGCAGACTATCCGCGCCTGAAGCAGTGGTGCGAGGAGTATTTCTTCCTGCCCCACCGCAACGAGCCGCGGGGCGTCGGCGGCATCTTCTACGACTGGCTGCATTCGCCGGACGAGACAGGCGGCTGGAACGCCGATTTCGCGTTCACCCAGGATGTCGGCCGCACCTTCCTTGTGGTCTACAACCACATCGTCAGGCGCAATTTCAACGACAACTGGACCGAGGCCGACCGCGAGGAACAGCTGATCCGCCGCGGCCGCTACGTCGAATTCAACCTACTTTACGACCGGGGCACGACGTTCGGCCTGAAGACCGGCGGAAATCCCGAGTCGATCCTGTCCAGCATGCCGCCGGAGGTGAAGTGGCCTTGACTGATTGGCAAACTTTGCCAAAATCGCGTTCAAGGAGATTGGCATGCCTACGATGAATGTCAGCCTGACGAAGGAAATGGTCGACTACGTCTCGAACGAGGTCGATGCGGAGAATATGGCTCCGCCAGCGAGGTCGTGCGCGATGCGCTGCGCCGGCACAAGATCGAGCGGCAGGTCGAGCGCGACAAGTTGGCGATTCTCCGACGCGAACTCCAGTTGGGCATTGACCAGATGGACCGGGGCGAATTCTCGTCCAAAACCATCGCCGACATTGCCGACGAGGTCATCTCCGAGGGCTAAGCTTGCGTTACCGCCTGACGCAGCTGGCCGAAGACGATATCCGCTCGATCCTGCGGCAGACGAACCGCCAGTTCGGACCCCAACAGGTGCGCCGCTACGAGACATTGCTGCAAGCGGCCGTCGATCGCGTCGCGGCGGATCCGTTTGGTCCTCACACACGACCCCGCAACGAGATGGATCGGCCGATACGCGTCTTCCATGTTGCAGCGGCGGCGGGCCGAAGGAGTGCAGCAGCGCACCAGTTGTTCTTCTTCGTCAACCAGTTACGCCGTCCGAACAACAGGTTGTGATTCTGCGCGTGTTGCACGAGCGAATGGATATCGACCGACATCTGCTCGACGCACTTGCCGGGTTGAAGGACTGATACGCAGGCGAAGGCCAAACCTGATTGGCCTGTTTCACACCCGCGCCCGCGCCCGCAATTCTCCGGCCGGCAGATCCGCGAGTTCCAACTGGCTCATCGCGTCGAGATCGGGGTGCGCGAGCGGATCGCGCAGCCAGTCCAGGCAAGCGGTGGCGCAGGTCGCCGTGATCGACTGCGGCGCGCGCGCGGCTGCGGTGATGTCGTCGATGAGCGTCGTCAAAAACTTGAGCATGACTGCCTCCTGAATGTTCGACTGGCATAGTACTCGTCCTATTTTGTAACATTCTCAATGGAGTTTGCCTGAACTTTGATATAGAAAAACTCGATGCGGAACCTGTCGCGATTTCACCTGAACGGGCTCAAGGCGCTGGAAGCCGTGGGCCGGCTGGGCTCGCTGCAGGCGGCGGCTGAGGAACTGGGCGTCACGTCCGGTGCGGTCAGCCAGCACCTCATCCGGGCGGAGAACCAGTTTGGGCGGCCGGTCTTCACCCGAACGCCAAAGGGCCTTGCGCCAACAGCATTCGGAACGCGGCTGCTCGCCCGCCTGACGGCAGGCTTTCGGACGCTCGATGAAGCGCTGGCGATCGTCGACGACGACCGCGACAAAGCGCTGACGGTTTCGGTCGCTCCGGTGCTCGCGGCGAAGTGGCTCGTCCCGCGCCTGGCGCGGTTTCGCGCGACGCACCCCGACATCCGCATCCGCATCGACGCGACCACCGACCTCGTCGATCTCGACGCGTCCGATGTCGATCTGGCGCTGCGTGTCGGACGCGGCGACTGGCGCGGCGTCAGCCTGCGACGGCTGATGGCGATGAGGGTGTTTCCGGTTTGCGCGCCTGCGCTTGCAGCTGGCCTGCAATCGCCGGACGACCTGCGCCGCGCGCCGATTGTGCTCGACTCCGGCTCTCGGGGTATTTGGGATGCCTGGCTCGCGCCGTTCGGAATGACGGAAGCAGACCTCGGAGCGGCAGATCTGTTCACGGATGCCTCGCTGTGCGCAGATGCGGCGATTGGAGGCCAGGGCGTGATGCTGGGATGGCATACGCTCGCCGTCGATGCGATCCGGGCGGGCCTGCTGGTCGCTCCGTTCCCGCAGGCGGTCGACATCGGCACCGCGTATTTCGCGGTCACGTCGCCCGGCCGCCCTGAAGGCCATAACGTCAAGGCTTTCGTCGCCTGGGTCGAGGCGGAAATGGCGGCAACCGCGCGTGAGTTCGCTGTCAGCTAGCGCGGTCAACGCATGGTCTGGCCAATGCTCGCTGCAAACCTGTTATGAGGCGATGCCCTTCTGATTCTTGCCCCGGACAGCCGTGACCTCCGATCCCCTGCACCTACTCAAGACCGTCTACGGCTACGACGCCTTTCGCGGAGCTCAGGCGGCGATCGTCGACCATGTCATGGAAGGCAACAACGCCTTTGTCCTGATGCCGACGGGCGGCGGCAAGTCGCTGTGCTATCAGATCCCGGCGATGGCCCGGCCAGGCATGGGCCTTGTTGTCTCGCCGCTGATCGCGCTGATGGCCGATCAGGTGGCCGCCTTGCGCCAGGCAGGCGTCAAGGCAGCCGCGCTCAACTCCGACCTTGCGGGCGACGAGCGAAGCGCCCTTTGGCGAGACATCTCGAACGGCGCGCTGGACATCCTCTATGTGGCGCCGGAGACGCTGCTCAGGTCCGACATCCTGGAGCGGCTGCGTCAGACACCCCTGTCGTTGATCGCCATCGACGAAGCCCATTGCCTGTCCCAATGGGGGCATGACTTCCGTCCTTCATATCGCCAGCTCGACGCGCTGGTTGCGCTGTTCCCCGACACGCCGCGCATGGCGTTGACGGCGACCGCCGATGCACCGACGCGGGCCGAAATCCTGGCTCATCTCAAAATTCCCGAAAGCGATGCGTTCATCGCCGGTTTCGACCGTCCCAACATCCGCTACGCCATGGAGGAAAAGGACAATCCGCGGGGACAATTGAAACAGTTCCTGAAGGGCCACAAGGGCGAAAGCGGCATCGTCTATTGCCTGTCGAAACGAAAGACCGAAGAAACAGCCGACTGGCTCCGCACTCTGGGCTACGACGCGCTGCCCTATCACGGCGGCATGGACAAGGCCGCGCGAGAGGCGAACCAGACGCGCTTCAAGCGCGACGAAGCTATCATCATGGTCGCCACGATCGCCTTCGGCATGGGCATCGACAAGCCGGACGTGCGCTTCGTCGCTCATATCGACCTGCCGGGCAGCATTGAGGCCTATTATCAGGAGACCGGGCGCGCGGGCCGCGATGGCCTGCCGTCGGACACGCTGATGCTCTATGGTCACGAAGACATCGCGCTGCGCAGCCGCTTCATCGAGGAATCGGACGCGCCCGAGCAGCGCAAGCGCATGGAGCGGCAGAAACTCGATGCGCTCCTGGGGCTTGCAGAGACTGCGGGATGCCGCCGCCAGGTTCTGCTCTCCTATTTCGGCGATCACAGCAAGCCCTGCGGCAACTGCGACACCTGTGCCGAGCCGCCGCTGCTGTTCGACGGGACCATCGCCACGCAGAAGGCCCTGTCGTGCATTTATCGGACGGGCGAACGTTTCGGCCAGGCCTACATCGTCGATGTCCTCGTGGGCGCTGAGGACAAACGCATCACCGACTTCGGCCACGACCGCATCTCCACGTACGGTATCGGCAAGGAGCACGACAAGATCACCTGGCGCGCCATCTTGCGCCAGATGATCGCCCTGCGCCTGATCGATGTCGATCAGACCGGCCATGGCGGGCTGTCGATCTCGGAGGCCGGCCGCCAGTTCCTCCGCGACAAGCCGACGCTCAAGCTGCGCGTCCCGCCAAAAGCGCGCGCCGCGCGGGACAAAACCTCCCGCGGCCCTCAGCCATCCACCACTATTCCCGATGCGGATCGGGGACTGTTCCAGGCGCTGCGGGAGAAGCGCACTGAAATCGCCCGGACACAAAACGTGCCGCCCTATGTGATCTTCCATGACAAGACGCTGGTCGAGCTAGCAGCCGCCCGCCCCCGCTCGCGCGCGGAGATGGCAAAGGTTCCGGGTGTCGGAGACGCCAAGCTGGAACGCTACGGACCCGCATTCCTTGCCGTGGTCGCCGGGCACGCCGATTAGGCAGGTTTTGAGCCGATCGCGGCATCGAAATGCCAGCGACCGGCACCCTGTTGCCACATTCTTCGACCATATTCCTCGGCAGCATAACGAAGGGAGCAACGCCATGAAGGAATTCCATTGCGGTTCGCTGGTGCCCGGCTGCGAGTGGCACACGCGGCATGATCAAGAGGCGGAAGTGATGCGCCGCGCGGTTGAACACATGCGCCAGACGCATGGCGAGACCGTCATTCGCGAGACGATGATCGACGCGATCCGCTCGCGGATCGACAAGGTGCGCGCTGCGGCCTGATAGAGCCAAGCCGGGCGTTATAGCGCCCGGCAACCTTTCTGTAACCATTCCGGCCATTGACCAGCCCGCGTTAACCTTTCTTGGAGCAACAGAAGCGCACTTCTGCTTCCAGGTCCAGCAATGGACATCGGATGTCGAGAGAGTGCGCCATGCTGAAAACATTCTTCAAATCAAGATCCGGCAACTTTGCCTACATGACTGCGCTTGCTGCGCTACCGCTGCTGCTCTCCGCCGGCATGGCCGTGGACTACTCGCGGTATCTTTCGGCAGGTCGACATCTGCAGGAAGTTGCCGATTCGACGTCGCTGGCCCTCGCCAGTTCGCCTGAGCGAGACGAAACGGCGTTGCGCGAACTGGCCGCCAAATTCATCGCCGGCAACTACGATGACCGGCGAGTCGGTGATATCGAGATCGCATCTTTGGACATCACCGAGGACGACATCGACGTTCGGCTGGCGGCAAAGATGAAGACGAGTTTCATGGGCATTGCCGGCGTCGATTATATGGATGTCATCGGCAACAGCCTCGCGGAGCGCGCCGTTACGGGCAGCGTTGAGGTGGCCTTGGTGCTGGACAACACCTATTCGATGGCCGAACTCGACTCCAGCGGCGTCACCAAGCTCGCCTCGCTCAAGTCCGCCGCCAACGCACTTGTCACCGAGTTGATGTCGAACCCCGACGCCGACGTGAAGATCGGCCTGGTACCCTATGCCGACTACGTCAATGTCGGCACTGGCTATCGGAACGAATCCTGGCTGAGCGTCCCGGCCGACTATACCGTCGCAGCGGTGCCGAAATCAGGCTGCACGATGAAGACGGTTACGGTCACGGGCGCATGCACCGCATATGGGCCGTCATATGATTGCTCGACCTACGTCGATGGGGTCCGCAAACCCAAGACCTGCCAAAACTGTACCGCGCGCAAGCCCGACACCACAAAACAGCAAGAGAGCTGCACCACGCCTGCGAAGGCAGCAGTAAACTACAAATGGTATGGCTGCATCGGATCGCGCAAGACAGGCACCTATCGCCTGAACGACACGATGCCGACTGTCACCTATCCGGGTTACCTCGACACGAGCCAGAAGTGCCTGAAGCCGATCATGACCCTGAGCAGCGACGAAGATGCTTTGAAGACCGCGATCAACGGCCTGGTTTACAATCTCGGCAGTTACGAACCCTACACCTATATTCCTGCGGGCTTGATCTGGGGCATCAACATGTTGTCGCCCACCGTGCCTCTGAACGAGGCCGCCGCCTATGACCCGGCAAACATGGCCCCGCGCAAAGCCATGCTTCTGATGACCGACGGCGAGAACACACGCCGGTTCCAGTCCTCGGACGGCAAGCACGTGGCCCTCAGTTCAGGCGCCACGGGTGCGACACAGCTGACGACGGTGAACACGGAGACCGTCGCCCTTTGCACATACGCCAAGACAAACAAGATCGAGGTCTACTCAGTCGCCTTCATGGTCGACGACGCGGCTGCAAAGAAGACGCTGGAAGATTGCGCAACCGACAAGGACCACTACTTCGACGCGTCCGACCCGGACAAGCTGATGGCAGCCTTCGCGGGCATTGCCCGCTCGCTGTCCGTGGTCAGGTTGGCGCGCTAGTACTCCCACCCTGTCGCGCGAGGAGATCTTCGCGCGACAGGGTGAAGCCGGACTCGATCCAGGCCGTTTCGAGCGCCTTCAGCGCAACGCCCATGGCGGGTCCCGCCGCAACGTCGAGGCGCTTCAGATCCTCGCCGCCGACCGGAAAGACCGGTCGCTGCCATTTTTCAGCGAATTTCAGCAAACGACCATAACCGCCGGCAGCGATCATTTCGCCGGTGTCCGTGACCGCCTTTGCGCGCGCGCCGGCGAGCGCCAGCCGCAGGCGATCGGTCATCCCCTGCACATTTCCGGAATAGAGCTGCCGGGCAAAGACTGCTTCCGACGTGTCGGGCTTCACCAGCGAGGCCAGCGCCCAGCCCTTCAGGCGTTCCCCTTCGACATTGGAGAGCCGCAGCCGCGCTGCCATCTCGTCCATCCGCATCGCATCCGGCGGCACGATGGAGGCCAGCCGAAGGATCGGATCCGCCGGCCATCCGAGGTCGCGTTCGGCTGCGGCCAGCCCGTGGATGGCGTCAATCCCCCACTTCTCGCTCTCCGGCAAAACCTTGGTCAGCACGCCGGCCTGCCGCATCCACAGCAGCGCACGAGAGGGGTCCCGCGCGGACAGGGTCTTCTTCAGCTCGGACCAGACCCGTTCGGCCGACAGCCGGTCGAGACCGTCCTTCAGCCGCGCGCAGGCCTTCAACCCCTCGGCATCCGGGCGACCCGACCCGTAGCGGGCGAAGAACCGGAAGAAGCGAAGGATGCGCAGATAATCCTCGCGAATGCGCGCCTCGGAATCGCCAATGAAGCGGATTGTCCGCGTTTCGAGGTCGGCGAGACCGCCGACATGGTCGATCACCGCGCCGTCGGCGGTCGCATAGAGTGCATTGATGGTGAAGTCGCGCCGGCCGGCGTCCGCCTTCCAGTCACGTCCGAAGGCGACGGTCGCGTGCCGCCCATCGGTGGTTACATCAGCGCGCAGCGTCGTGATCTCTACCGGCGCGCCATCCATGATCGCCGTCACCGTTCCGTGCTCGATGCCGGTCGGGATGGCCTTGAACCCCGCCGCCTCGACCCTGCGGATCGTTTCCTGCGGTGGCGCCGTCGTTGCAATATCGATATCGGCGACGTCTTCTCCCAAGAGCGCATTGCGCACCGCGCCACCGGCGATCCGCGCCTCCTCGCCGCCTTCCGAAAGAACCGCCAGCAGCTTCTGCAGGCCGGACTGTGACAGCCAGGCGGCGCTCGCGATCGACGCTCCGCTCATGCGTAGAGCCTGTCGTGAACGGCGCGGATGATGCCGGCAGTGACGCCCCAGATGTGCCGGTCGCCATAGGGCATGGTGTAGAAATAGCGCTCGATATTGTTCCAGATCCGGCTGTCAGTGTGGTGGTTTGCGGCATCCATCAGGAAACCGAGCGGCACCTCGAACGCCTCGTCCACCTCGTCAGGATTAATGGCGAGTGTGAAGGTTGGCTGGACGACGGCCAGAACAGGCGTAATCCTGAAGCCGCTGCCGCTGTAATAGTCAGCCAGTGTGCCGACGACCTCGATGTATTCGGACTTCAGCCCGACCTCTTCCTCGGCCTCGCGCTTAGCAGACGCCTCGATCGAGGCATCGCCTGGATCGACGCGGCCGCCCGGGAAAGCGACCTGGCCGGGGTGACTTTTCAACTTCTCCGTCCGTTTGGTCAGAAGCACGGTCGCACCGCCGGGACGGTCGATCACCGGGACAAGCACCGCCGCGGGGCGCAGCCCGTCTCGAACGATCGAACCCCGGGAGGCGGGATTGAGCGCATGGTCTCCGTGAACGTCGCCATCGCGGCCTTCGCTTGCCGCGCGCAGCGCCCGCTGCCGGAAATCGGCGGCCGAATAGAGCGGAACCGTCGTCTGGTCCATCAGGCGCTCAACCGCTTCAGCTTTTCAGCCGGCATGATCGGAAAGACTGCGCCCTTCGACCTGACCGCGAACATCACGCGGCCGTCGATCTCGATCTCCTCGCCATGTTCGACCAGTTCATACATCACCGGACGCGCCACCAGCGCCTCCAGCCGGCCGCGGACATGGACATAGGGTTTCAAGCCGCCGGTCTCGTCCTCGTCGACGAAACGCATCGGGTGGTCAGGGCCCGCTTCGACCACGTCGCCGACATTGGTGCGAAAGGTGATGACCTGCGCGTCGCCCTCGCCGGTCACGCTGATCTCGACGCCGACGAACGGCGCGTCGACGACACGGATGCCGACCTTCTCTACTGGCGTGATCAGATAGGTCTTGCCGTCCTCGTCCTTGCGAAGAACTGTTGAAAACAGCTGCACCAGCGGCATGCGTCCGATCGGCGTGCCGAGATAGAACCAGGTTCCGTCCGCCCGGATTTCCATATCGAGATCGCCGCAGAAGTCTGGATTCCAGCGCTCGACAGGCGGCAAGCCCTGTCCGGCGCGCGACGCGCGTGAAATCAGCGCCGCTAGGCCGGCAGTATCGCCGGCTGTCGCGAGTTCACCGGGCGCGGCGGATTTTGTGTCTCGGTCCATGGTCACGAAATAGTCACTGTTGTTCCGCTTGTCAGCCTAGGTCAGTGATTTAAGTTCAGGTTGCAGCGCAGCGAAATGTACCGAGTCGGAATGTCCGGCTTTGACGAAACGCTGGCGACGACGATAGCCGGCCCTGCCGCGTCTCGAATGCCGCGACCGGGGCTCTCCGCCAAAGGATGTAGCCGCATGAGCGCCATGACACGGGAAATCGGGATCAGCGAAACCGACATGATCGCCGAGGCCGAAAAGGCGCTGGCCGACATTTCAAAGATCCGCGACGGCGTCGGCCGGGTCATCTTCGGCCAGGAAAGCGTCGTCGAACGCACGATGGTTGCAATCCTCGCCGGCGGACATGCCCTGCTGGTCGGCGTGCCTGGCCTTGCCAAGACGAAGCTCGTCGAGACCCTGGGCGTCGTGCTCGGACTCGACTCGCGCCGCATCCAGTTCACGCCGGACCTGATGCCGTCCGACATTCTCGGTTCCGAGGTGATGGAGCAGGCGGAGGACGGCAAGCGCGGCTTCCGCTTCCTGCCAGGCCCGATCTTCGCCCAGCTTCTGATGGCCGACGAGATCAACCGCGCCAGCCCGCGCACCCAGTCCGCGCTGCTGCAGGCGATGCAGGAATATCACGTCACCGTGGCCGGCGCCCGTCACGACCTGCCATCGCCGTTCCATGTGCTGGCGACGCAGAACCCGCTGGAGCAGGAGGGCACCTATCCCCTGCCCGAGGCGCAGCTCGACCGTTTCCTGATGCAGGTCGACATCCTCTATCCAGAACTCGCCGCCGAAAGGCGCATCCTGCTCGAAACCACCGGCACGGTGGACGCCAAGGCGGAGAACGTGCTGACCGCCGAGCGTTTGCGCCAGATCCAGCTTCTCATCCGCCGCATGCCGGTGCCCGAAAGCGTGGTCGAGGCCATCCTGACGCTGGTGCGCTCGGCGCGGCCCGGCAATGGCAATGCAGACACCGACAAGCATGTCGCCTGGGGTCCTGGCCCGCGCGCCAGCCAGGCACTGACGCTCTGCGCCCGTGCGCGCGCACTGTTCGACGGACGTCTGGCGCCCTCGATCGACGACGTGCATGCGCTGGCCGAGCCCGTTCTTCAGCACCGCATGGCGCTCACCTTCGCCGCGCGCGCCGAAGGCATGCATGTCCGCGACATCATTGCGCGGCTGGTGAAAGCGGCCGGCTGATGGCCGTCACGATCGGCGAGGTTTCCGCGCCCGTCGCAACACGCGATGCGCTGGCCCGCGCCCGCGTGCGTGCGGCGCTTGTGCCCGACTTGTTGGTCGAGGCGCGACGGGTGGTGAACACGGTGATCGCCGGTTGGCACGGTCGACGCAAGCGCGGCATCGGCGAGAATTTCTGGCAGTTCCGGCCCTATGTCGAAGGCGATTCCTCGCGCATCGACTGGCGCCGTTCCGCCCGCGACGAGCACATCTATGTGCGCGACCGCGAATGGGAGGCGGCGCACACGGTCTGGCTCTGGGCCGACCCCTCGCCCTCGATGCTCTACAAGTCGACGCACGCGTCCGTCTCGAAGGAATCGCGCGCGCTGGTCCTGGTCCTTGCCCTTGCCGAGTTGCTCTCGCGCAGCGGCGAGCGGATCGGCTGGCCGGGCTTGACCGATCCATTCACAGCCCGCAACGGGGCAGAGCGCCTCGCCTCGCATCTGACGCACGCGACGAACCTGCCATCGCGACCCGACGTTTCCGCGATCCGCCGGTTCTCCGACATCGTCATTGCCGGCGACTTCCTCGATCCGGTCGAAGAGACGATGGAATGGCTGGACGCACTGTCCCGCCACGGCGTACGCGCGCATCTGATCGAAGTGGCCGATCCCGCAGAAGAGACGTTCCCCTATGCCGGGCGGACCGAGTTTCGCGATCCCGAAACCGGCCAGAAGCTGACCGCTGGCCGCGCCGAGACCGTCGCCGACGATTACCGCCGCCTCTACCGCGCCAGGCGCGAGGAACTGTCGTCCTGGGCGAAGCGCCTCGGCTGGAGCTACACGGTCAACCACACAGATCGACTGGCTTCCGAATCGCTGGTGCGGGTTCATGCGGCGATGACCGTCAATGGCGGCTACGCCTCGGGAGGCCGCATATGAGCTGGCTGCCGCTCTCCTTCGGCTTTCCGGCGGTTCTCGCTGGCCTGATCGCGCTGCCGGTGATCTGGTGGCTGCTGCGGCTGACGCCGCCAAAGCCACGCACCGAGCTGTTTCCGCCGCTGAAGATCCTCGCCCGTGTGCTGCGCAAGGAAGAGACGCCGCACCAGAGCCCGTGGTGGCTGACGCTGCTGCGGCTGGTGATGGCTGCGCTGGTGATCTTCGCGCTCGCCGAACCGGTGTTCAATCCGCAACAGCGGGCCGAAACCGGCAACGGTCCTCTGGCGATCGTCGTCGACAATGGCTGGGCAAGCGCCAAGGGCTGGGACCTGCGCGTCGCCACCGCCGAGCGGCTGATCGCCGATGCGGGTGATGCCGGCCAGCCGGTTGTGCTTGCCTTCACGGCCGAACCAGCCAGCACCGAGATCGGCCCGTTCGAGGCACAGGCCGCGCTGGAGAGACTGGCGGCGGCAAATCCCCGCCCCGTTCCCGTCGACCGGCCGACAATCTACGCCCGCGTCGCGACCGCGCTCGAAGGCGCGGCCAACGTCACAGTCGCGGTGCTTTCGGACGGTATCCAGACGCCCGGCGACGAAGCCGCGTTCGAGGTCTTGCTGGCCGGCGGCGCAGCGCGCCTTGTCTGGGCTGAACCATCGCAACTGCCGGTCGCGGCCCTGACCGGTGTGGAGAACACCGCCACCGCCTTCTCGCTCACCGCGATCCGTCCCGCCTCCGACATCGCCCCGCTGCAACTGACGGCAGGCGCATTCGACGACCGCGGCCGGCGCATCGCCGATGCCGTGCTGGCCTTTGGCCCGGGCGAAACGACCGCGACGGCAAACGTCGAGGTGCCGTTCGAACTGCGCAACGATTTCGCCTCGGTGTCGATCGACGGCGAAGCGCAGGCCGGGGCGATCCGCGTGCTGGACGAGAACTCGAAGCGCCGCCGCATTGGCCTGCTGTCACAGGCGGAAGCCGACCAGGCGCAGCCGCTGCTGTCGCCGCTCTACTACATCCGCCGCGCGCTCGAACCCTTCGCCGACCTTGTCGAGCCGACGACGCCGGATCTCGCCGTTGCGGTGCCCGCACTGCTGGCGCAGAAGCCGGCGATGATCGTCATGGCCGATGTCGGCACTCTCCCGGACATCGCCCAGGTGGCCCTCGCGGAATGGGTCGAGGGTGGCGGCACGCTGGTGCGCTTTGCCGGATCGCGCCTCGCCGCGGCACAGGCCGAGGACGACCTGCTGCCGGTGCGGCTGCGCCAGGGCGAACGCGCGCTCGGCGGCGCGCTGTCCTGGACAGAGCCGCAGCCAGTGACCGAATTCCCCGCCACCGGCCCGTTCGCCGGCCTGACGCCGCCGCGTGAAGTCTCGGTGTCGCGGCAAGTGCTGGCCGAGCCCAACCCGGACATTGTCGAGCGCACCTGGGCGAACCTAGCCGACGGCACGCCGCTGGTCACCGGCGCCGCACGCGGCCAGGGCACGCTGGTGCTCTTCCACGTCACGCCCGAGGCGACGTGGTCGAACCTGCCGATCTCAGGCTCCTTCGTCGAGATGCTGCGCCGTATCGTGCAGCTGTCGCGCAACCAGGGCCAGATCGACGCCGCCGGCGGAACAGCCGCGGTCTCGCTGCCGCCCTATCGTGTCATCGGCGCGGACGGCGTGATCACCACGCCCGGTCCCGAGGCGCGGCCGCTGCAGGCGGGTGTCGCGCCGCGACTGACCGTTGAGAATCCGCCCGGCCTCTATGGGTCCGAGGAGGGCGTCGTAGCGCTGAACCTGCTCGCTTCCGACGCGACGCTGACGCCACTGACGCAGCCTGCAACCACACTGCCCGCGACGACAATCGCCTATGCGCTCGACCAGTCGCGCGACCTCAAGGGCCCGCTCGTGGCGACCGCGCTGGCGTTGATGGCGCTCGATACGCTGGCGGTGTTCTGGATGGGCGGCCTGTTCGCCCGCCGGCGTTCGACGTCTGCTCGCGCCGCGACGGCATTGCTTGCCTTCGCGTTGGTTTTCGGATCGATGCCAGCCAGCCATGCGTCCGACGCCAAGCCGGGAGACGCCGAGGCGGTTGCCGCGATCTCGCAGACGCGCCTCGCCTATGTGCTAACCGGCGACCCCTCGATCGACGCGGTCTCCCGCGCCGGCATGGAAGGCCTGCGCCGCTTCCTGACCGAAAAGACCGCGCTCGAGCCCGGCGAGCCGGCCGGCGTCGATGTCGCGACCGACGAATTGTCATTCTATCCGCTGGTCTACTGGCCGATCGACCCCGACACCACCATGCCGACTGAGGCAGCCATCGCACGCGTCGACGCCTACATGCAGCAGGGCGGCACCGTACTGTTCGACACCCGCGACCAGTTCTCGCCCGGCTTCGATCTATCGGGTTCAGCCAGCGCCGCGACGCAACGGCTGCGCGATATCCTGGCCGACCTCAACATCCCGGCGCTCGAGCCGGTGCCTGAGGATCACGTCCTGACGAAATCCTTCTTCATCATGAAGGAGTTCCCCGGCCGCTTCGCGGGCAGCCCGCTCTGGGTCGAGGCGACCGCACCGTCGCAATCCAACGAAGACCGGCCGGTGCGAACCGGCGACGGAGTCTCGCCGATCATGATCACCGCCAACGATCTGGCCGGCGCGTGGGCGGTGGACGAGAGCGGCCAGTCGCTGCTGCCGACCGTCCCTGCCGACCCAATGCAGCGCATCTATGCACTGCGCGGCGGCGTCAACATCATGATGTACATGCTCACCGGCAACTACAAATCCGACCAGGTCCATGTGCCGATCCTGCTCGAACGGCTGGGGCAGTGAGATGAACTGGTCGCTCGGCTTCGAACCGCTCCTCTCATGGCCCTGGTTGGCCGCGATCGCCGTTCCGCTTGGAATTCTGGCGCTTGCCGGCGTGGCGTTTGCCCAACGCGGCAGTTGGGTGAGACTCGCCGCCTTTGCCGCGCTTGCTCTGGCGCTGATCAATCCGGTGCTGCTGGACGAGGAGCGCGAGCCGCTGAAAAGTGTCGTCGGCATCGTCGTTGACCGCAGCCAGAGCCAGGACATCGGCAACCGGACCGCTGAGACCGATGCGGCGCTCGCCGAACTGCAGGCGCGGCTCGGCCGGTTCAACCAGTTCGAGGTGCGCGTGGTCGAAACCGGCAAGGCCAATGCCGCTGATGACCGCACCGAGACGCGGCTGTTCGGCGCGCTCGATGGCGCATTCCGCGACGTGCCGCCCTCGCGGGTGGCGGGCGCGATCATGATCACCGACGGCCAGGTGCACGACGCGCCGGCCAATCTCTCAGGCTTCAACGCGCCGCTGCATGCGCTCATCACCGGCGAGGACGATGAGCGAGACCGCCGCATTCGCTTCGAAAACGCGCCGCGCTTCGGCTTGGTCGGCAAGCCGCTGGCGATGACCTATCGCGTTACTGCGGCGGGCGACGAGACCGGCACGGTCGACGTCACCGTGCGCATCAACGGCGAACTTGTCGCCACCGAACAGGCGGCGATCGGCGCCGAGATGCCGCTCGACATCATCATCCCCAACGCCGGCCGCAACATCGTCGAACTGTCGATCCCGCGCACTGACGACGAGATTACCGACACCAATAACCGCGCCATCGCGCTGGTCGACGGCATCCGCGAAAACCTCCGCGTGCTGCTGGTCTCAGGCGAGCCGCATGCCGGCGAACGGACCTGGCGCAACCTGCTGAAGTCCGACGCATCGGTCGACCTCGTGCACTTCACCATCCTGCGTCCGCCAGAAAAGCAGGACGGCACGCCGATCAACGAACTGTCGCTGATCGCTTTCCCGACCCGCGAATTGTTCGTCGAGAAGATCAACGATTTCGACCTGATCATCTTCGACCGCTACCAGCACCGCGACGTGCTGCCGATCCTCTATTACGATTACATCGCCGAATATGTGGAGAATGGCGGCGCGCTGCTGGTCGCAGCCGGACCCGAATATGCCGGCGAGCAGTCGATTGCGCGCACGCCGCTGATGGCCGCACTTCCCGCCCTGCCGACCGGGCAGATCGTCGAGGAAGCGTTCTATCCGCGCCTGACGGATATGGGCCAGAAGCACCCGGTGACGCGCGGGCTCGAAGGCTCAGGCGCCGAGCCGCCGCTGTGGAGCCGCTGGTTCCGCCAGATCGGCATTGAAGATTCGCAAGGCGAGGCAGTGATGAAGGGCGTCGGCGACATGCCGCTGCTGGTGCTCAACCGCCGCGGCGAAGGCCGCGTCGGCATGCTTCTGTCCGATCAGGGCTGGCTCTGGGCGCGCGGCTTCGAAGGCGGCGGACCGCACGTGTCGCTCTACCGGCGCCTGGCGCACTGGCTGATGAAGGAGCCGGAGCTCGAGGAAGAACGCCTGACCGCCGACGGCCAGGGGATGACGCTGAACGTCCGTCGCCAGACCATGGCCGACGAAGCCGGGCCGGCGCAGATCATCACCCCATCGGGTGCGACCCGCACCTTGCCGCTGGCGCAGGCCGAACCTGGCATCTTCTCAGGCAGGCTGGAGACTGACGAAATCGGCCTTTATCAGGTCGCCAATGGCGACCTGACGGCACTCGCGCATGTCGGCCCGGTCAACGCGCCGGAGTTCGCCGACACCGTCTCGACCGAGGACATCCTGCGCCCGCTGGCGGAATCGAGCGGCGGCAGCGTCCGCCGCATTGCGGCCAACGGCGAGGTGACAATGCCCGGCATCGTCCCGGTGCGCGGCACGGCCAGCGCTTCCGGCCGCGACTGGCTCGGCCTGCGCACGACGTCGGAAAGCGTGCTGAAATCCGTCAACCGCGTCCCCCTCTTCGCCGGCTTCTTCGGACTGTGCCTGCTTCTGCTGGCGCTTGGGGGAATGTGGTATCGGGAGGGGCGATAGATTTTCGACTTGATCGGTAGTAAGCTTGCCTACTGCAATGCGAGGCACGACTATGAGCAGTGTTGAGAAGATCAGCGTCGCCGTCACACCCGAAATGGCTGCTGAGATGCGAACGGTGGTCGAGACCGGCGAATACGCTTCGACCAGCGAAGTTGTTCGGGACGCTTTGCGCGAATGGCGTCTACGTCGCGAGGAGCGGATACATGCGCGCGACGAACTTGGCAGACTCTGGGATATTGGGATTGCGAGTGGCCCGTCCGTTGATGGCGAAGAGGCCTTTGCCAAGTTGCGGGAACGCCTGAGCTCACGCATCGCTAAACGCGCCTAGACGTGTTTCGTCTCGCACCACAGGCCGAGCAAGACATTGACGAGATTGCGGACCACATCGCGCTCGACAACCCGCCTGCTGCCTTGCGCTGGTCAGATAATCTCCTGGAGAAGTGCCGCCGGATCGGCGACATGCCGCGAATAGGGATTGCGCGCGCCGAAGTCAGGCTTGGACTTCGGACCATGTCATTCGGCAATTACATGATTGTCTATCGCGAGGTCGACATTGGCGTGGAGATCGTCCGCGTCCTCCACGGCGCGCGCCGATGGGAAGACCTTCTGTAGTTCACGCCCCCACCTTCACCCGATCCTCATGCACCACATCCCCGCGCAGCCTTGCCAGCGAGCCTTCCACCATCTCGCAAGCCAGCAACCGTTCGCGGTCGACCGGGCGCGGCATTTCGATCTGGCCGTAGGGGATGCGGTTGAAGCCGAGCGGGCCGTAATAGGGCGCGTCGCCGACGAGCACGACGACGCCGTAGCCGGCCTCCCGCGCCTTGGCGAGCGCGATGTCGACCAGCTTGCGGCCGATGCCGAGGTTCTTCCAGTCCGGGATGACGGCGAGCGGCCCGAGCAGCAGCGCCCTGCCCTCGCCGGCGGCGATGCGGGTCATCCGCACCGAGCCGATCACCTTGCCCCAGTGCACCGCGACGAAGGACAGATCGCGCTCATGCGGGCCGCCTTCGCGGATCTTGTAGGCGGCGCGGGTGAAGCGGCCGGGCCCGAAGGCTTCGGCATTGATCTGTTCGATGGCGCGATCGTGGACCGGATTTTCCGGCAGGTAGGCAATATCGGTGACGCTCATGTCAGGGAGTTCCGTTTCGAAGACGAAGGAGCCGCAAAGCGGCGTGCGCTATCTGCGCCCGATCAGGGCGCGCTCAGCCAATTCGTCGTCGCGGGAAACGTGTCACGGAATGTCCTCTGCCAGCCCCGCTAGCATCAAAATTCCGCGCCGTCCATTGCCGATTCATCAACGGGTGACGAACTGTTCAAGTGCGCGGAGGTGCAACGTTCAACCCAATGCCCTACATCTGTCTCAACCGAAAAGGATGCGAACATGGGTCTTCTGGTCGACGGCAAGTGGCAGGACAAATGGTACGAAACCGGCAAATCCGGCAAGTTCGAACGATCGGAGGCGCAGTTCCGCGATTTCGTGACCGTTGACGGCCAGCCTGCGCCGGGCCGCACCCGCGGCTTCAAGGCCGAGCCCGGGCGCTACCACCTCTACGTATCGCTTGCCTGCCCCTGGGCGCACCGCACGCTGATCTTCCGCAAGCTGAAGAAGCTGGAAGACGTGATTTCAGTCTCGGTCGTGCACCATTTCATGGGGGCGAACGGCTGGACGTTCCTGACGCACGACGGCGCAACTGGCGACACGCTCCACGGCCTCGATTTCCTGCACCAGATCTACACCAAGGCTGATCCCTCCTATTCCGGCCGCGTCACCGTCCCGGTGCTGTGGGACAAGCAGATGCAGACGATCGTCTCGAACGAATCGTCCGAGATCATCCGCATGCTGAATTCGGCATTCGACGAGTGGGGCGACGCATCGGTCGATCTCTACCCGGAAAGCCTCCGTCCGGAGATCGACGCCGTCAATGCGTGGATCTATCCCTCAATCAACAACGGCGTCTACCGCAGCGGCTTCGCAACCAAGCAGGTTGCCTATGAGGATGCTTTCGACGAGCTCTTTGCCGCGCTCGACCGTGTCGAGACCATCCTGTCAAAGCAGCGTTATCTTGCTGGCGACCGCATCACCGAGGCCGACTGGCGGCTGTTCACGACGCTGGTGCGCTTCGATCCCGTCTATGTCGGCCATTTCAAATGCAACCTGCGCCGCATCGCCGACTATCCGAACCTGTCGAACTACGCGCGCGAACTCTACCAGGTTCCAGGCGTGGCTGATACGGTGAACCTGCTCCACATCAAGCACCACTATTACGGCAGCCATGACACCATCAACCCGACCCGCATCGTACCGAAGGGACCGGAGATCGACTATTCAGAGCCGCATGATCGCGGCAGCATGAGGAAGGCTGCGTAACGCTACCAATAGGGGGAGCGCTCCGCCCCCCTCAACACCTCGTCAATCCGGCGCAACGTTCCGGACGTGGTGTTTGCCGGCAGCTTGTCGAGGGCGAAGAAGCCAGCGTTCCTGATCTCGCGGTCCGGCATCTTCGGCGCCGTCTGGCGGAACTCCGTCACCAGATACAGCCCGACATGGTCGCGGCGGCTGGCGTGGCGGTTGTGATGGATGCTGATGAGTTGCGGCGCGCCAGCAAGCTCGATGTTGCCCTCTTCCGACAGTTCGCGCGACAGCGCTTCCAGCATCGTCTCGCCGGTCTCGACGCCGCCGCCCGGCAACTGCCAGCCCGGCACATAGGTGTGCTCGATCAGAAACACCGCATTTGCCTCACGGTCGTAGACAATGCCGCGCGCGCCGAGCGTCATTGGCCGACGCAACACAAAATAGAGGTGGAACAACCGCGCCCGGATGCCTGGCCAGCCGGACTGACGGAACGTATCGGGCGCTTCACTCATTGATGAAGCCATAAGCGGTGGCAGGACCGCCAGCCATCCGCTACAGAGGTTGCATGTTCCGACTTGCGCATATTTCCGATGTCCATCTCGGGCCCCTCCCCGCTGTAACCTATCGCCAGCTCGCATCAAAGCGCATCACCGGCTACATCAACTGGCAGCGCAACCGCCGCAAGACCTTCAACGTTGGGTCGCTTGGGGCAATTGTCGCCGACATGACGGAGGCTACGCCCGACCATGTCGCGGTGACCGGCGACCTGATGAATCTGGCGCTGGCGGACGAGATCGTCTTCTCCTGCAAATGGCTGGAATCGCTCGGATCGCCGGAAGATATCTCCGTCGTGCCGGGCAATCACGACGCATACGTTCCCGGCGCGCTGAAGAAGGCCTGCAAGGTGTGGCGGCCGTGGACGGCAGGCGAACCCGGCTGGGCCAAAACCAACGACAACGGTTTTCCCTATGTCCGCGTCCGCGGCAAGGTCGCGATCATTGGCGTGTCTTCGGCGCGGGCCTCGGCGCCTTTTCTGGCGACGGGCAGCTTCACGGAGGAGCAGGCCCGTCGGCTGGGCCGCATCCTCGACCGCGCCGGCAAGGAAGGTCTCTGCCGCGTGATCATGATCCACCACCCGCCGGTGCGCGGCGCGGATCCAGCGCACAAGCGGCTCTACGGCATCAGCACGTTCCAGAAGACTGTTCGGCGGCATGGCGCGGAACTCGTTCTGCACGGCCACACTCACCTGCCGACACTGAACTGGATACCGGGCAAGGACAGGCATCAGGTGCCCGTGGTCGGCGTTGCGGCCGGGGGCGAAAGCCTCGGCATCGAGAAGCCGCTGGCGCAGTACAATCTGCTCGAACTGTCTGACGAATCCGGCGCGTGGAAGATCACGCTCATCCGCAAGGGTTTGACGGGACCGACCGGTCACATCGCACAGCTATCCTCGGAAGAACTGGTCGCCCCGGCGGTCCGCGCGCGCAAATCTGTCAAGGCATGATCGCTGGCGGGATCTTGTCCCACAGCCAGGCCAGTATGCCGCCTGCACCGGCGATCGCGCCGATCAGGATGTAGGTCAGTGCCGAAAAGAACATCGCCGCCCGGTCCTCGGGGATCTGTTCGCCGCCGCCCTGCTGTTCGACAGTCGCCTCAGTCACAGATGCATACGTCGCGATCAGCGCCGCCGGATGCGCGTCGCCTTCGAGCATCCGCTGCCTTTCGATCAGCCGCTCGGCGACATAGCGGATGACCTTCGCCGCCACCGTCTTCATCTCGGCCGATTCCGCCAGCACGACGCGCCCGAGCCGTGTGTCGCGCACAAAGCGGTAGACGCGGCGGTCGCGGCCCATTGCGACATGCGCAGTGGCGTCGATCCACAGGCGCGGCTGCAGCCCGGAGGAGATCGTAAAATCGAACTGCTCCAGGTCCTTTGGCGTTTCGTCGAACACCGGCTGCAACTCCTGCGCCAGCAGTTCGAGCCGCATCCTGCTCGCCTCGCGCATCTCGACAACGACATCGTCGCGATCGGCGATCAGATTCTTGACCTCGCGAACCGCTTCGGCGAGCTTGCCTTCGGGCTGCTTCGGATTGATGCCGGTATCACTCATCGGCCGGAACTCCAGGAAACATGGTTACCCGAATGTTAACATGAAGCTTGGGCCCGCGCCACGCCGTGGGACGTGTGGCTATTTCGCCCGCCGCATCGTGTTGCGGATCGCCTGGATGACGGTTTTTCGCGCCTCTTCCAGCAGCATGTGTCCGGCGCCCGGCACGCGGATGACCTCGAAATGAGGCGGCAGGTTTTCCGATTGCGTATAGGGCAGCACCGGGTCTTCCGTGCCCCAGACCACCGTCACCGGCATGGCGAGGCCGGCAAGCATCTCTCGCGGGATTTCGCCCTGCCGGCTGTCCTTGGCGATCTTGCCCGCGATCTCGATCAGCTTCTCCTGCTGGCCGGCAAGCGAATGTGTGGCGGCAAGTGCGGCCACGTTCTTGGTCGGCATCTCGAAGCCGGGCGCGCACATCGCGTTCATCGCCGCGCGCAAGCCGTCGGCGGAGTCGTGCGCCGCGAGATCACGCAGCCGTGGCTCGCTGATCTCAGGTCCGAAGCCGCCAGGCGCGAGCAGTGTCAGCGAGGCAACGCGATCCGCCGCCCGCAGTCCCATCAGGCAGGCAACCGCGCCGCCCATCGAGAATCCTGCGACGTGGACGCGCGAAATCCCCCGCGCGTCCAGGTCGGCGAAGATCGCCTTGGCCATCCCCGACGCGTTGCCGGCCGCCGGATGGGCGAGCGACCGGCCATGGCCCGGCAGGTCGTAGGCCAGCACCCTGGCGTCGCGCGCAAGGTCGGGCTGGATGTCGTACCAGTCCATCCAGTGCCCGCCAAAGCCGTGCAGGAGAACGAGCGTTTCCCGCCCGTTCCCCTTTTCGCGCGCGTAGAGCGTGTCGCTCAAGCCTTGCCCTTCTTCTCGTCGAGGATGCGATTTGCCGCCGAGACCACTGCTTCCAGCGAGGCCGCGACGATGTTGGTGTTGATCCCCGCGCCGAACAGCTTGCCGCCCGGATGCTCCATCTCGACATAGGAAATCGCCGCCGCGTTGGAGCCGCGCTGCATCGAATGTTCGGAATAGTCGAGCACCGACATGTCGATGCCGACATGGCGCGACAGCGCATCGACGAAGCCATCGATCGGCCCGGTACCCGAGCCCTTGATGGTGATTTCCTCGCCGCGGTCGACGATCGTCGCCTCGATCAGCCGCCGCTGCCGGTTGGCCGGGTCGGACAGCGTCTGATGATCGACGAATTTCAGCCGGCCTTTCGGCTGGTCGACATAGCGCTCGATGAAGCTGTCATAGATGCGCTTTGCCAGCACTTCCTTGCCTTCGGCGTCCGTGATCGACTGGATGTATTGGCTGAACTCGACCTGCAGGCTGCGCGGCAGGTTGAGCCCGTAATCGGCCTGCAGCACATAGGCGATGCCGCCCTTGCCCGATTGCGAATTGATGCGGATGATCGCCTCGTAGCTGCGGCCGACGTCCTTCGGGTCGATCGGGAGATAGGGAACCTCCCAGGTCTCCTTGTTCGCCTTCTTGATCGCCTTCATGCCCTTGTTGATGGCGTCCTGGTGCGAGCCGGAAAACGCGGTGTAGACAAGTTCGCCGACGTAAGGGTGGCGCTCAGGGATCTTCATCTGGTTCGAATACTCGAACACGTCCTTCATCCGGTTGATGTCGGAACAGTCGAGTTCCGGATCGAGGCCCTGCGTGTACATGTTCAGCGCCAGCGTGACGAGGTCGACATTGCCGGTGCGCTCGCCATTGCCGAACAAGGTGCCTTCAACGCGGTCGGCGCCGGCCATCAGCCCCAGCTCGGTCGCAGCGATGCCCGTGCCGCGGTCATTATGCGGGTGCAGCGAGACGAGCACGTTCTCTCGGCTGTCGAGGTTGCGGCACATCCACTCGATCATGTCGGCATAGATGTTCGGCGTCGACATCTCGACGGTCGCCGGCAGGTTGAGGATCAACTTGTTCTCCGGCGTCGGCTTCACGATCTCGGTGACCGCGTTGCAGATCTCCAACGCCACTTCGAGCTCGGTGCCGGTGAAGCTCTCCGGCGAATATTCGAAGCGGAAGCCGCCGCCGGCTTTCGCCGCCATGTCGGTGATCATCTTCGCCGCGTCCGTGGCGATCTGCTTGATGCCGCGGACGTCTTTTTCGAACACGACCCGGCGCTGCAATTCGCTGGTGGAGTTGTAGAAGTGGACGATCGGATGCCGCGCACCTTGGAGTGCCTCAAAAGTGCGGGTGATCAACTCGGGCCGGCACTGCACCAGCACCTGGAGCGAGACGTCATCCGCCACCCCGCCTTCCTCGATCGCCCAGCGGGCAAAGTCGAAATCGGTCTGCGAGGCGGAGGGAAATCCGATCTCGATCTCCTTGAAGCCCATCTCGAGCAGAAGCTTGAACATCCGGGCCTTGCGGTCGTGGCCCATCGGGTCGATCAGCGCCTGGTTGCCGTCGCGGAGATCGACGGAGCACCAGATCGGCGCGGTCTCGATCCGCTTCGACGGCCAGGTGCGGTCGGGAATGTCGATCGCGGCGTAGGGTTGGTATTTACGCGGCGCGTCGGTCATGCCGCGCTTGGGAGACGTGTGCTCGTTCATCGTTTCGATCCTCAGGCGCCGCCGCGGCCCTCGGGCGTCAGCGGACAGCGTCCTATCATGCATTCATCTGGATTGGGACTGGCCCAGCGGGATGAAAAGGAGCATGCGCCGTGGCGGCTATCGACCGCCGGGCGCTCCTCTTCAGCGAGCCCGACGATCGCCGATAAGAAGGAGCAGGGTCGAGGACAGAGCACGCGCGGTCTCGCCCGCGAAAGCGGCGAAACGGGAGACAGCTATGGTCGGGCGCGACGACATGCGCGGCTTGATACCCGAACATTCACAGGCTGGCAAGTCAGGCTTGCTCAGGCAGCCGCAGCCTTCGCCTTCTCGATCAGCCTGGCGCTGCGCCCGACCAGCTGGCCGGCATAGATCACCGCCGAGCAGCCAACGGGAAACAGCACTTCGTTGATCAGGCTGGCGACGATCTGCACCGGGCCGGGCTGGAGCCCCTTGGCGAGCCCCGCCTGATAGGCGATCCAGGCAATGGCGCCGCCAAAGACAAGACCGATCAGGGCGCCGGTCCCGAAATAGCGCGAGGCGCGGATCTCGCTCTTCTGTACCAGCCGCGCCAGCATCCAGCCGAGGACGCCATACTCAACCGCCTTGAGTGAACTCATCGCGCTGAGCGACAGCATCGCCTCCTGCTCTGCTGCCGAGACCAGCCCGGACATCACCTTCTGGCTGGATTTCGCCAGCGCGACCGCCAGCGGCGCGACCAGCAGCGACACGAGGCCGGCGACCAGCGGGCGCGCCTTCGAGACCGAAGTGACGATGCCGACGCCGACGCAGACCAGCAGGGACCAGGTGACGCCCTGCGTCACGTCAGCGATGATCGTCGCGGTCGCCGGCATCACCCCGCCCCACAGCTTGGCCACTAGGATCAGCCCCTGGATAGCGAAACCGAGCGCTATCGCAAGCAGCGCCGTGAGGGCGACGCGGCGCACCAGCGCGCTGGCCTGATCGACCTCGTCGAGTGCGATGGCTGGTTGCGCCTGGTCAGTCATATCGGCCTCATACATGTGTCTGGGACAGACATAACGTCACGTCATCCCGCCCGCAAGCATCGCAGGCAGACATCGCCGGCATCAACCAGCCTTGCCTGCGAAATAGCGGGCGACGGACGGACCAGCCAGCAGCACGATCAGGAAGCGCATCATTTGAAGCGCCATCACGAAGGCGATGTCGACATTGCCGGACGCCGCGGCGATGATCGCCACCGAATCCATGCCGCCGGGGCTCGTCGCAAGATACGCGGTCAGCGGATCGATGCCCAGATAGTGAACCAGCAACCAGGCAATGCCGCCGCAGAACGCGATCAGCACGAGCACCGATAGCATGATTTGCGGCAGCGAGCGTACCGCGTGGTTGAGCACCGCCCGGTTGAAGCGCAGGCCGATCGTCCAGCCGACGGTGGCGTAGCTGACACCAAGCAGCCATGGCGGAAGCTGAAGCGGCAGCCCGGCCCCGGCATGCAACGCAACGCCGAGCAGCATGGGTCCGAGGAAAATCGCCGCCGGAAGCATCAGCAATTTGCCGCCGATGGCGCCGACAAGCGCAATCCCAAGGGTCAGGGCAAAGGCTGGCCATTGCAGCGCAGGAAACCAGTCCGGATGCGGCGCCGCGACGCCGGAGGAATCGACGAAGAATCCTGCAATCACTGCCGCGGCCACCGACACCATGATGACGCGGACATATTGCATGAAGGCGACCAGCCGTGCATCCGCGCCGAACGCCTCGGCCATCAGCACCATCGCAGACGCCGCGCCCGGCGCGGAACCCCAGATTGCGGTGGTTCCCGGTAGGATGCCAAGTCGGCCGATGATGCTGCCGAGTGCTCCGCTCGCGACGAGCGTAGCCAGCGTCGCGCCGAGCAGGATCGGCCAATCGTCGAGCAGGGCCGCAAACAGGGCGGGCTCCAGGGAGGCGGCGATCAGACAGCCGATGATGGCCTGTGCTGCCCAGGACGCAAAGCTGGACACGCGCAATTCCGCGCCAAGGCTACCCATTCCGATTGCAGCGATCATCGGGCCGATCAACAGCCCGGCCGGCAGGCCCGCGATCTCGAACAGGAACGCGAGGACAGCCGATGCCACCAGCAACAGCAGCCATTGCAACAACGTCGGCAGACGCGAAAGTGGGGTGTCGGGAAGTAGCGGCTCGTCCTGCATGTCACCCTTGTAGGGATGATCGAGCGACAAGCGAACCGACAATTACGCGCAGGAGCGTTGCAGTACCGGACCTCACGCGAATGGCACTGCGACCGTCCCTTTCGGCAGCTTCGCCTCGTCGTCCGGTTCGACATGGATCGTGACCCGGACGCTCGGGATCTCGGCTTTGAGCGCCTCTTCGATCCGGTCGCAGATCGCGTGCGCCTCTCCGACGCTCATCTCCGAATCGACGACCAGGTGGAACTCGATGAAGGTCGCGCGGCCTGCCGCACGCGTCTTGAGATCATGGACCTCCATCGCGCCCTTCGAGTTGACCGAGATGATCGAGCGGATGCGGGAGGTCTCGCTCAGATCGACGGCGCGGTCCATCAGGCCCTGCATGGATTCGCCGATCACCTTCCAGCCTTGCCACAGGATGTTCACCGCCACGATCCCCGCCAGCAGCGGGTCGAGGATCGCCCAGCCAGTTAGCGCGGCGCCGATGAGACCGGCGATGACGCCGAGCGAGGTGACGACATCGGTGAAGATGTGACGTCCGTCGGCGACCAGCGCCGGTGAACGGGCGCTGCGGCCGACGCGCATCAGCAGCGTCGCAAAGGCGGCATTGATTGCCGCCGCGAAGCCGTTGATGCCGAGGCCCATCCAGGGCGCTGACAAGTCGACCGGGACGCCCCAGGACCGCCAGACCTCGGCCAGGATCAGAAGCGCCGCGACGACGATCAGCACGCCTTCCAACACCGCTGAAAAATACTCGGCCTTGTGGTGGCCGAACGGATGTTCGTCATCGGCCGGCTGATGGCTGATGCGGATCGCCGTGAAGGCCGCGACGGCCGCGATCACGTTGACGATCGATTCCAGCGCATCGGAATAGAGCGCCACCGAACCGGTCATCCACCACGCGACGAACTTCAGGCCCATCACCGCCAGTGCGACGATGATAGACCAGAAGGCGAGCCGAGCGACTTTCTGCTTCACGGTCACGAGATGCTACGCCGCCTTGACCTTCGTGCGGCGCGGCAGATGCGCGACCACGTTCTCGATCATGCGCATTCCGGCGTTCTGGCCGAGCGTCATGATCGATTCCGGATGGAACTGCACCGCTGCGATCGGCTCACTGCGATGCTCGAACGCCATGATCACGCCGTCTTCGGTCTCGGCGGTGACGATGAAATCGTCAGGAAGCCGCACCGGATCGGCAAAGATCGAGTGATAGCGGCCGACGGTGACCTCTTTCGGCAGGCCGGAGAAAATGATGCCCTGCTTGTTGATGCGAATGCGCGACGGCTTGCCGTGCATCGGCACATGCAACTGCCGCAACTGGCCGCCATAAGCTTCCGTCAGCGCCTGCAATCCCAGGCAGACGCCGAAGATCGGCAGGCCGCGCGCCCGCGACCGCTTGATGGTCGACTTGCAGTCGAAGTCGGTCGGCGTGCCGGGTCCAGGCGACAGCACGACAAGATCGGGCTTGAACCGGTCGAACACTTCGTCCGGCACCGGGGTTCGCACAGTGCTGACAGTAGCGCCGGTCTGCCGGAAGTAGTTGGCGAGCGTATGGACGAACGAATCCTCATGGTCGACCAGGAGGATGTTGATCCCCTCGCCTACTTGCGCTGCCTGGCGCTGGGTCGCAGCGGAGTTGCCGGCGCGCGCCTCGCGGATCGCCGAGAGCATGGCGGATGCCTTCAGCTCCGTCTCGGCCTCTTCCTCGGCGGGTTCCGAATCGTAGAGCAGCGTTGCGCCGGCGCGGACTTCAGCGATGCCGTCCTTGATGCGGATGGTGCGCAGCGTCAGGCCCGTGTTCATGTCGCCGTTGAAATGCACCATGCCGATCGCGCCGCCATACCAGGCGCGCTGGCTCTTCTCGTTGCTCTCGATGAAACGCATCGCCCAGAGCTTCGGCGCACCTGTGACCGTCACCGCCCAGGCGTGGCTCAGAAACGCATCAAACGCGTCCATGCCTTCGCGCAGCCGCCCCTCGATATGGTCGACCGTGTGGATCAGCCGCGAATACATCTCGATCTGGCGCCGACCGATGACCTTCACCGAGCCAGGCTCGCAGACGCGGGACTTGTCGTTGCGGTCGACGTCCGAGCACATCGTCAGCTCCGACTCATCCTTCTTTGAATTCAACAGCTTGAGGATTTGTTCTGAATCAGAAATTGCATCGTCGCCACGGCGGATCGTGCCGGAGATCGGGCAGGTCTCGACCCGCCTGCCATTGACCCGCACGAACATCTCCGGCGACGCGCCGATCAGATATTCGTTGTCGCCCAGATTGATGAAGAACGAATAGGGCGACGGGTTGATCGCCTTCAGCCGGCGGCAGATTTCCGACGGCGTCGTCTCGCAGCGCTCGAAGAACATCTGCCCGGGCACCACCTCGAACAGGTCGCCGCGCTTGAACGACAGCTTGGCCTTGTCGACCAGCCGGGCGAACTCGCCGGGCTCATGGTCGCCGCGCGGTGGGATCCGGTCAGGCGTCTTGAACGGTTCCGGACGGCTTTCGCGCGCCAGCCCCTCGGTCGACTGGCCGGCGGCTGCGTAGTCGTAGCGATCGTGCCAGGCCTGCGCCGTGTAGTGGTCGACGACCAGGATTTCGTCGGGCAGGAACAGAACCAGGTCGCGCTGCCCGCGCGAGCGGTCGAGCTTCATCTCGACCGGATCGAACTGGAAGGCGAGATCGTAGCCGAACGCGCCGTACAGGCCGAGATTGGCGTCCTCGCCGGTCTTGTAGAGCGCCGTGATCGCGCGCAGCACGGTGAACACCGACGGCACGCGGCTGCGCTCCTCTTCGGAGAACACCCGGCCGGGTTCAGCGATCTTCAGCACGATCAGTTGCGCCGTCGCGTCCTCGACCGTCACGTCGGCGAGACTGCCAACCACGCGCCGGATCGCCGGCAGCATCGCCGCGCCGCGCCCGTTCATCGCCTCGATCCGCATCGCGCGGCCGACAGCGGTGATGGCAATCGGCGGATCGATGATTGCCGTATCCCAGCGCGTGTAACGGCCCGGGTATTCGTAGTTGGACGAGAACACCGCGCCGCGCCGCGTGTTCAGCGCGTCGATGTAAGTCTCGATCGCGCCCACATAGGGCGTCGCGCTGCGCCGCCGCGTGATGGTGACGCCGCCTTCGGTGACGAAGCGTTCCGCGCCGTCCGCCAGGAGTTCCGTGCTCATGTCCCTGCTCTCCGTTCACCCGTTTCGCGGCCTGAGGCGTTCCGGGGACATTGCAAAGAAAAAGGCCGCCCCGGATATCCCGATGCGGCCACCACCTTGTTCCACGCACGCGCGCAAGCTGGGCCGCTAGTAAGCGGGCCACCACCAGTTCGCGATCGTCGCTGCGTTGATCATGTCGAAACGCATAGCGGCGAACGCGGCCCTCGGCAAGCGGATTGTGCGGCCGTTGGCTCAGCGGAAACCCGTCGCATGGCAGGGCCAGTTGCGCTAGGTTCTCCCACGCTTGAGGAGGACGATCGATGACCACACAGGCCGAACGCGCCAGAACATTCCACGCTTTGCACATCAAAGGCGATCCGGTCGTCCTCTACAACATCTGGGATCCGGGCACGGCGAAGATCGTCGCGGGCGCTGGCGCCAAGGCGCTCGCCACTGGCAGCCATCCGGTGGCGTCGGCCTTCGGCTTTGCCGATGGCGAGAAGATTCCGCTCGACCTCGCTCTCGCAAATTTCCGGCGTATCGTGGCGGCGACTGATCTGCCGGTGACGATGGACCTCGAAGGCGGCTACGGCGTCGACGCCGGAACTGTCGCCGCATCCGTTTCCAAGGCGATTGAGGCTGGCGCCGTCGGGTTCAACTTCGAGGACCAGATCGTCGGCACGGCGACGCTGCATGACCTCGCAGTGCAGTCGAAGCGCGTCGCGGCTGCTGTTGCGGCGGTGAAATCCTCCGGCATCCCGGCCTTCGTCAACGCCCGCACCGACCTGTTCATCAAGGCCGCGCGCGACACGCATGACGACGCGCTGGTCGACAAGGCAATCGAGCGAGCGAAGGCCTACGCCGACGCCGGCGCGGACGGCTTCTTCGCGCCGGGCATGGCGGACGAGCGCCTGATCGGCAAGCTGGTCGAGGCGGTCTCGCTTCCCGTCAACATCATCGCCCTCCCGGGCGTGCCGCCCAAGGAGACGCTTGCGTCGCTCGGCGTCGCACGCATCTCCTGGGGTCCGGTGCCGTGGCGCAAGATGGCGGCCTGGCTGGAGGCGGAAGCGAAGGCCGCGTTCGCCTGAGCGGTTCCGCCTACGCGGAGGCGGGGCGCTGGCGTAGCACGACAAACAGGAACAGCAGCATCGACGCGACCGTGGCGAAAGAGCCGATGATCACCGGCAGCTCGGTCTGGCCCCTGATCGCCAGCGCGATGCCTGGCACCATGAACCAGACGCCGATGGTGGCGAGTGCGAAATGCACCTTCGCCAGCGGGCTCCCCGCTGCTGACGGCACCAGGTGGTAGAACACGCCGAACAGCGCCATCGTCACCCAGCCGACGAGATTGAGATGCGCATGCGCGCCCGATAGCGTGTGATCATGCGACGCCGACATCCAGATGCCGAAGAACATGCCGAGCGTGACGTAGATCACACCCGACGCAAAGAACCACAAGGCTACCCCTCTCATGCTCCCCTCCGAATCATGAACTATGATTTCCCGAGGGAATTTCTAGAACGATCCCCGTTCTTCCGCCAAGAGAGCAGAATGCACGCTGGCCTGATGTGTCACACCTTTCCGACGAGCTCGGCGGCGACTCTGACACGGGCGACGTCGGAAGGATGACTGAGCGCCCGTTCGGCGCGCTCCAGCGCCTCGCGCGAATGGCGGATTGCCTCCCGCTGGAAACTCACGTTGCCGCACAGGCTCAAAACGGCCAGCGCCTTTTGCAGCCGGATCTGCACCTCGGCCACACCTGCGCCATCCCGTGCGATGGGATGGAACACGTCATCGAACATCCCGGCCGGGTCCAGGGCTGGGACGAAGACATGGGGATATTGCAGTTCCCCTGGATCCGTCACATCGCTCCAAACCGACAGCACGCGTATCGCCCGTCCGATAACGTCGATGGCCGTGCCCGGATCGTTGACGGCCGGCGATAGCGCACGCGAGGCGATCTCGGCCAGCACGGACAGGCCGAAGCGCGGATCCTGATCGAAGGTGCGCTCGTCCTCGACCGTGTAGGCCTCCCGGAAGGCGGCAAGGTCCTCCTCCTTCAAGGGGGCTCCGACCCAGACCAGCGGCCGACCGGGACCGACGAAGGTCCCCGGCGTCGCAACCACCCAGACCTTGGTCTCCCGCTCTTTGCCCGCGTCGGCAAGCACGGACATGTCGAGATGCTGCACGTAGCCAATGCGGTCAGAGGGAACCGGCGAGGCGCCGGGCGGCACCGGCTCGACCTGGGTAAACGGCGCGCCGCCAAGATATGGGTTGCGATTTCGTTCCTTGAGCGCCTGTGTCGCCGCCTCCTCTACCTTGGCGGTCGTCTCGCCGACGCGGCCGAAGCTGAGCAGATAGTCGATCCAGCGCAGCAGCGTCACCACGATAAGCAGCACGACGCCGATCGTGACCACGAAGAGCACCACCCTTCCCTGCTCGCCATAGGAGCCGGTCGAGAGTGTAATCAGCGCGACGAGACTGTAGAGGAACGAGCCGACGAACGTGCCGAGCACATTCTGCGCCGTCGTGTCCTGGATCAACAGCCGAGTCGCTCGCGGCGTCACGTTGGACGTTGCGGCCGAGTAGGCCGACACCATGGTCGAGAGCGAGAACGTCGTCACCGCCAACATCGACGATGCGATAATAGTCAGAATGCTCTCGACCGAATCCGCGCCGATCTTGGCCGAGATGCCCGATGGGAGGTAGGGAGCAACAAGCAGCGAAACGAGTGCCGCGGCGACGGCGAGCAGCGAGATGATCGACGCGCGGAACCACAGTCGACGCGTCAAGAGGGCGAGCAGCCAGCGCCAGCGGGGTGTCATGTCCTGTTCCTCTCAACGCGCCCCGTGCTCCATGACGTCTGCCTGTTGCGCCAGGCGCGCAGACCGGCCGTGACCAGCCATGACAGGCTTGCCCACGCTACGCCCAACGCCCATCCGGCTGCGACATCGGACGGCCAGTGGACGCCGAGATAGACCCGGCTGACGCCGATCGAGAAAGTCAGCAGAACAGCGACGACAAGCACGTAGGCGCGCACCGCGTTCGACTCGACGAGGCGGATGATCAGCGACGCCAGCGTCAGGTAGACCACCGCGCTCATCGCGGCATGGCCGCTGGGAAAGCTCGGCGTGTGCACGCTGACCAGCTGCTCCACCAGATCGGGGCGCGGCCGGTCATACGCGAGCTTGAGCAGGTGGCTCATCGCCGTGCCCGAGACGATCGATAGCACGGTGATCAGCGCCGGCCCGTAAAGCCGCGCGATGATCAGGTAGCCGACGACGACCGACACGATGATCGTCAAGAGCGGATAACCGCCAAGCGCCGTCAGCTCCGCCATGAACTCGCGGAACCAGGGCGGGCCGATCGGTTCCGACAGGTTGTCGGGATTGCGGAACGCCAGCAGCAGGGTGCGGTCGAAACTGTCCAGTTCGGCTTCGGACATCTCGTCGGCGATCTGGATGAAGGCGAACACGCCCGCGCCGAGCAGCGCGACAAGCACCATTGGCAGTGCGTGGACACGCAGATCGCGCATGCCGCGCACGAGATTGGTAATCGGATTCGACATATGCCAGTCCCGGTTGGCTGCAGGGCAACATGCCGTGCTGCTACCGCGATATGAGGGCTGGACAGCGTCTGCGCAACCGGGAACACGTCCGGCGCGTCACGCTCGTCCCAGACCCATGCGCCCGAGCAACCGATCCTTGACCACGAACTGGTGGTAGAGCGCAGCCAGGATGTGCAGCGCCGCCAGGCCGATCAACGCCCAGGCGAACAGGCCATGCGGCCCGCGCGGCGCGAAATCCTCGAAGCTGGGCAGCGGACCCGGCCCTGTCCCGGACAGGACGCTACCGGCGCCTGACAGCGCGATCATTGCCAACCCGCTGCTGCCGAGCAGGATGATCACCACGTAGAACGCGTAGTGCACGCCGTGCGCCGCGAATGCCTGCCACCGCGGCGTCTGCGCCGTATCGGCGGGACGCCTGTCAGCGAACACCCACCAGAGAATGCGGAGCACGGTCAGAACGAGGACGGAAACGCCGGCGACCGCGTGGAACCGCAGGATGTTGACCGCCTCCGGCTGTCCGGAAGCCGCGTCCGCCGCGAGGCCGGAGCCGATCATCGCAAAGAGGGCGAGTGCGGTGACCCAGTGAATCGCGCGGGCCACTGCCCCGTAGCGGCTCGCATCGCTTCTCAAACCCATGACATACTCCTTGCCATCCGACATCCACCAGAATTATATAGCATACGATGTATATGGATAGCAAGCTATGTTTTACGATCGATTCCGCTCCACGGGTTATCTGAGCAATTGGATTGCGCGCCTGATGGCGAAGGCGATCGACATGCGGCTGAAGCCGATCGGCATGTCATCCGGCTACATGCCAGTGATGTTCGCGCTGGCGCATGGCGATGCGCTGTCGCAACGCGCGCTGACGGAATTCGCGGCGATCGAGCAGCCGACGATGGCGGCGACGCTGTCACGCATGGAGCGAGACGGGCTGGTCGTCCGCCGACCAGATCCGAATGACCGCCGCGCCTGGCTCTACACGCTCAGCGACGAGGGCAAGGCGAAGAGCGTCAAGGTGCGCGAAGCGGGACAGGAGATCAACACAGCGGCGCTGGCCGGCCTGACACAAAACGAGCGCGACGTGTTTCTCGCCGCGCTCGCCAAGGTGGTGTCCAATCTCGAGGCCTATCTCAAGGAGACGCGGCCGGGAGACGGCTAGACCATTTCCGGCGAACATTGGGTCATGCTGTCGGAGGGAATTTGGGACAAGGTCGAGGGCTTCGGCGCGGTCGTGCTGGTGGCACGGCCAAGTCCGAAGGCCGAAGGATTTGGCCCGAAGTCACCCGGCAGAAAGACCCAGTGTTCACCGGCAATGGTCTAAAACAGCCCTTCGATCTGACCCATCTCGTTGAGGAAGATCTTCTCCGACGACGGCGTCTTCGGCAGACCGGGCATGGTCATCACCTCGCCACAGATGACGACGACGAAGCCGGCGCCGGCTGAGAGGCGCACTTCGCGGATCGGCACCGTGTGGCCGGTCGGCGCGCCGCGCAGGTTCGGATCGGTCGAGAACGAGTACTGCGTCTTCGCCATGCAGACCGGCAGGTGGCCGTAGCCGGCGTCTTCCCAGGCCTTGAGCTGGTCGCGGATCGACTTGTCGGCGATTGCTTCCGAGCCCCGGTAAATCCGCTTCACGATCGTGTCGATCTTGTCGAACAGCTTCATGTCGTCGGGGTAGAGCGGCGAGAACTGCGACGCCCCGGATTCGGCAATCTGGACGATCTTGTGCGCCAGCTCCTCGATGCCGGCCGAACCTTCCGCCCAGTGCTTGCACAGGATGGCTTCCGAACCTTGCGCTGCAACGAATTCCTTCATCGCGGCGATCTCGGCGTCGGTGTCGGTGGTGAAGTGGTTCATGGCAACGACCACCGGCACGCCGAACTGCTTCACGTTCTCGATGTGGCGGCCGAGATTGGCGCAGCCCTTCTTCACCGCGGCGACGTTCTCCTGGCCGAGATCTTCCTTCTTGACTCCGCCGTTCATCTTCATGGCGCGAACGGTCGCGACGATGACAGCTGCGGCCGGCTTCAGGCCAGCCTTGCGGCACTTGATGTCGAAGAATTTTTCGGCGCCCAGATCCGCGCCGAAGCCCGCTTCGGTAACGACATAGTCGGCGAGCTTCAGCGCCGTCGTCGTGGCGACCACCGAGTTGCAGCCATGCGCGATGTTGGCGAACGGGCCGCCATGCACGAAGGCTGGGTTGTTCTCCAGCGTCTGCACCAGGTTCGGCTGCATCGCGTCTTTCAGCAGCACTGTCATTGCGCCATCGGCCTTGAGGTCACGGGCATAGACCGGGCTCTTGTCGCGGCGGTAGGCGACGATGATGTCGCCGATGCGCTTCTGCAGGTCCTTCAGGTCGGTCGAAAGGCACAAGATCGCCATGACCTCCGAGGCGACCGTGATGTCGAAGCCTGCCTCGCGCGGATAACCGTTGGCGACCCCGCCAAGCGAGCAGATGATCTCGCGCAGCGCCCGGTCATTCATGTCCATGACGCGGCGCCAGGCGACGCGGCGGGTGTCGATTCCGAGCTCATTGCCCCAGTAGATGTGGTTGTCGATCAGCGCCGAGAGCAGATTGTGCGCCGTGGTGATGGCATGGAAATCGCCAGTGAAGTGGAGGTTCATGTCCTCCATCGGCACCACCTGCGCAAAGCCCCCGCCGGCAGCACCGCCCTTGACGCCGAAATTCGGGCCGAGCGACGCTTCGCGGATGCAGGTGATCGCCTTCTTGCCGATGCGGTTCAGGCCATCGCCCAACCCGACCGTCGTGGTCGTCTTGCCTTCGCCGGCCGGCGTCGGGTTGATGGCGGTGACCAGGATCAGGTGGCCGTCCTTGCCGCCCTTTTTCGAGGCGATGAATTCGGCGGAGATTTTCGCCTTGTCATGGCCATAAGGCAGCAGATGTTCCGTCGGGATGCCTAGTTTGGCGCCCACATCCATGATCGGTTTTTTCTTGGCGGCGCGCGCGATCTCGATGTCGGTCTTGAATTCGGCCATGGCGTTTCCCCCGTCGTTTTCTGGATGTCGCATCTGGACGGGTCCGAGCCCGTCTGGTGGCGCGCATGAAGCCCGAGCGCGGGATTTTGCGCCGTCCCAAAACAGCCGAAGAATGCGCGAAAAGCGACAGGGCGCAAACGTGTTAGCCGATGCCACTGTCAGCACGCGTCAGCAACCCAAGCCGGCGATCGTGACCAACAGGCGGTTCCTGCGTTACCCTGTCAGCGAATAGAGGAGGCTGAAATGAGCTATGTCGACGGGTTTCTGCTGGCAGTGCCCAAGAGCAAGCTGGACGAATACAAGAAGATGGCGACCCTCGGTCGCGATGTCTGGATGGAGCACGGCGCGATTGCCTATCTCGAATCCGTCGCCGACGACGTGCCTTACGGCGAATTGACGTCGTTTCCCCGCGCAGTGATGGCGAAGGAAGACGAGACGACCGTCTTCGCCTACATCGTCTACAAGGACCGAGCGCACCGCGACGAGGTCAACAAGAAGGTCATGGCTGATCCGCGCATGACATTCGATCCGGCCACTTCGCCCTTCGACATGAAGCGGATGATATATGGCGGGTTCGTGGGAATCGTGGAAAGCTAGTCTAGCGGCGACCACTGGGTCCGGAGATTGGAACCTGAGCGGCGCGCTGCCGTTAAGACCGCGTTCGATCCAATCCGCCTCAAGGTCCCATGCCCGACACACGACATTCCCTGCCGAAGACCCTGATGGCTGCCCTGCGCAAGCGGGGACCGCGCTTCATCAAGATCGGCGAGGACGAGCCCTGCACGACGATCGCCTCCTACAATGTCCATAAATGCGTCGGCACCGACGGAAAATTCGACCCGGCGCGGACGGCGGCGGTTCTCGCCGAACTCGACGCCGACATCGTCGCGCTGCAGGAGGCCGACGAGCGGCTGGGTGACCGGGTCGGCTTGCTCGATCTCGAGGCGCTGGCGAAATCCACCGACCTCGTGCCGCTGCACAACCCGCAAGGCACCCGCAGCCATGGCTGGCACGGCAATTTGATCCTGGCGCGCAGCGGCATCGTCGAGAGTGTCAAGACGATTCATCTTCCCGGCCTCGAGCCGCGCGGCGCGCTGATCGTCGATCTCGACATCAAGGGCGTGCAGCTGCGCGTCATCGCGGCGCATTTCGGCCTGCTGCGCCGCTCACGCAAGCGCCAGGCCAACGCACTCTTGGAGGCGACGCATGGTGTGCTCCGGCCCACGATCATCCTCGGCGACCTGAACGAGTGGCGGGTCAACACCCGCTCGTCGCTGCTGTCGCTGCTGCCGCATTTCGGTCCTTTGAACGCAATCGTGCCGAGCTTTCCGTCGCGCTTTCCGCTGCTGGCGCTGGATCGAATCCTGGCCAGGCCGCAGGCAATGATCTCGTCGATCGAGGTGCATATCTCGCCACTGGCGCGTGTCGCGTCCGACCATCTGCCGATAAAGGCCAGATTGCATCTCGAAAGCGTGCGCCAGACCGGGACGCTAGCAGATGCGGCATGAGACGAATTTCGACCGCCCGGCACAGCCGCCGGGCCTGAAGGATGGTGCTTCAATGGACGCGCCGATCGCCGTAACCGTCGAGGATCGGCTCGCCGCCGGCCAGAGCGGCCTGCTGCTGGTGGCCGACAATGACGATGCGCTGGCCGTGCGCATTCTCGCCGCGCGCAGCGCCGTCGCGACGCTCGATCTGATGTACTACATCTTGCGCAGCGACCTGAGCGGCAGGCTGCTGCTGAAGGAGATCGTCGCCGCCGCCGACCGTGGCGTGAAGGTGCGGCTCCTGATCGACGACATCAATCCGCAGGCAAATGACGAGGTCTACCTCGCGCTGAACAGCCACCCGAGCATCGAGCTGAGACTATTCAACCCAGCCGGCCTGCGGCATGGGAGCTTCTTCCGCTGGCTGGAATTGGTCTCGCGCGCCTTCGCCATGACCCGTCGGATGCATGCCAAGGCCTTCATCGCCGACCGCAAATACGCGATCGTCGGCGGGCGCAACATCGGCGATGAGTATTTCGGCTCGGCCGAGACCAATTTCCGCGACCTCGACATCCTGATGCTCGGCAAGGCAGTCGACGACACGGTCGGCGTGTTCGAGCGCTACTGGACCTGTCACGACGCGCGGCCGCTGCAGCTGCTGCATCCGACCAGGCGGCCCCGTTCGCCAAAGGCGCTGCGCACTGCCGAGCGTGACGCGGGCGAGGTGATCGGCAAAATGCAGACCATCACGGATTTCATCGCCGAGAAGGGCGAGATGTTCTGGATGGAGCGTGCCCGGGTGATCGCCGACCCGCCCGAGAAGGTGCGGGGCGAAGCGTGGCGCTCATGGCTGATGCGCGAGTTGATGCCGCTGATCCAGTCGGCGACGACGCGCCTGGAGATCGTCTCGCCCTATTTCATCCCTGGCCACAAGGGCGCCGCCGTCCTGGCCGGCCTCGTCCAGAGCGGCGTCAACGTATCGATCCTGACCAACTCGCTGGCGACCACCGATGTCGCGGCGGTGCACGGCGCCTATGCCAATTACCGCAAGCGGCTGTTGCGGGCGGGCGTCGCGCTGTTCGAGTTCCAACCGTCCGGCAAGCCGCAAAAGCTGTCGGTATTCGGCTCGAAGGGCGCCAGCCTGCACACCAAGGCCTTCACGGTGGACGACCGCATCGGCTTCATCGGTTCGCTGAATTTCGATCCGCGCTCGGTGTCGCTCAACGCCGAGATGGGCGTGGTGTTCGAGGACGAGCGGCTGGTGGCCAAGCTGAACAGCCATTTTGCGGCCGAGCGCGATCCGGCGGCAAGCTACCGGCTGACGCTGGACGGAAACCGCATCCGCTGGAACCGCTCGGACGGCGAGAGCAAACGCCGCTACGGCGAGCCCAAGGCGAGCATCGGCCGGAGGCTGCTGGCCTTCACGGTGCGCTTCCTGCCAATCGAGTCGCAGCTCTAGCTCTAGGCGCCGGACAACAGGGCGTCGGCCATGCGCTGCATCGCCTGCTTCGCCTCGTCGGGCGTCTTGTGCTGGTCCTTGCGCAGCCGGTGCCAGACGTCGAAACTGATCGCGGCCGACAGCGCGGCGCAAAGCGTGTCATCCTTGAGCACCGAGTTCGGGATGACGCTGCACATCCGCGTCATGTCGGATTCGACCGCGCAGCGGTGCTTTTCCTGCAGAAATGACGATTGCAGCAGGCGGGCGTTGGACTGGATCTTGAACGGCATGATCCACTCGAACACCTTGGCGCGGCGCTCGATCATCTCGCGGACCTTTCCGCGCCATTCGGTCGAAATGTAGGGCTGGTCGATGATCGGGGTGATCTGAGCTTCGATAAACTCGCCGACCTCCTGATAAAGGCTGTCCATGTCCTCGAAGTGGCGAAACACGGTGCGCAGACCGACATTGGCCTCTTCCGAGACGCGTTCTGCGCTGGGCAGGATCTCGCTGTTGCGGATGAGCTTGATGAGCGCCTCGACGATGCATTTCCGGCTGCGCTCGGAACGCAGGCGGCGTCCATCCGGTGAAATGTCAGACGGCGCCGAAATGGTTGCGAGGTCGAATGTGGACTGAGCCATGCTGTTTCTCCCTTCCCCGCTGCGGTCGAGGACCGCGTGAACCATCTCCTGATCTATCGTCATTACATGAACATGACCGCGCAACAAGCGCGGGGGGACGGCCGGATAGACCGGCCGTCCCTCGCCTGTCGGCTTACTTGCCCGAGTAGTTGTCGGACAGGTGGACGTTGAAGCCGCCGTTCACGCCAGGAACGGTGGCGCTGGCCTGGCCGCTCACGATGGTCGAGCCGGGAGCACTGGAGAGCGAGCCGTCGGCGTTCTGGATGTTGGCTTCGTAATTGCCATAGATCGCCGGGGCTTCCTGGGCGACGGCAGCGCCGGCCAGACCGAAGAGGGCGACGGAAGCGATGAGAAACTTGTTCATGATGGTAATCCTTTCAATGTGTTGACGCGGGAGACGGCCGGTTTGCGGCCCAGCCGTCCTCGCCTGCGGGCTTACTTGCCTGAGTAGTTGTCGGACTGGTTGACGCTGAAGCCGCCATTCGAACCCGGGACGGTGGCGCTGGCCTGGCCGCTCACGATGGTCGAGCCGGGAGCGCTGGAGAGCGAGCCGTCGGCGTTCTGGATGTTGGCTTCGTAATTGCCATAGATCGCCGGGGCTTCCTGGGCGACGGCAACGCCGGCCAGACCGAGGAGAGCGACGGAAGCGACGAGCAACTTGTTCATGATGGTAATCCTTTCAATGTGTTGACGCGGGAGACGGCCGGTTTGCGGCCCGGCCGTCCTCGCCTGCGGGCTTACTTGCCCGAGTAGTTGTCGGACTGGTTGACGTTGAAGCCGCCATTCGAACCCGGGACGGTGGCATTCGCCTGGCCGCTCACGATGGACGAATGGGGAGCGCCGGACACCGAGCGGTCGGCGTTCTGGATGTTGGCTTCGAAATTGCCATAGATCGCCGGGGCTTCCTGGGCGACGGCAACGCCGGCCAGGCCGAGGAGAGCGACGGAAGCGAGGAGGAACTTGTTCATGATCGTAACCTTTTCATTTGTGCGGCGGCCGGGGCGCGTTTGCGTCGTCTCCGTCTGCCTGACGATGAAATAGGCATGGGTAGTGCCAATAACAAGTGACATTATTCGTGCCATATTATCACGCTTTCGTGAGCCGGCTTGTAGGGCGCGTGAGGGTTCGAAGACATGGCTGAAAGCCTTTTCGGCCGCCCGGTCGGCACGCCGCCGAGATTGCATGGCGGCTAGCCTGCGGATGACGCGCGGCAACTGCGCCATGACGAGCGACGATACGCGACAAGAATTGCAGCTTTTTGCGAACGTCAGTGCTGTCAGTGCGCGAGGCGGCTTGGAACCCGGAACCAAGCAGCGTCCTCCGCGTTCGACCTTGTTGAGGGCAGTCGCGGGGGCGAGATCAAGTGGACGCAATGGATCGAAGCGTGGTCGCCGACGAGGACAGATACCGTCTGCTCGTCGAGGGAATTACCGACTACGCCATCTACATGCTGGACCCGGAGGGGATCGTCACCAGCTGGAACGCCGGCGCGCAGCGCTTCATGGGCTACACGGCGGCCGAGATCATCGGGCAGCATTTTTCCAGGTTCTATACCGATGAAGACCGCGCGGCGGCGGTGCCCGAAATGGCGCTGGCCAAGGCCGGCAGCGAGGGCCGTTCGAAACCGAAAACTGGCGGGTCCGCAAGGAAGGCAGCCGGTTCTGGACGCATGTGGTGATCGACGCGATCCGGGCTCCGTCGGGCGAGCTGCTCGGCTATGCTAAGATCACGCGGGACCTGCACGAGCGTAAAGCCGCTGCCGAAGCCCTTCGAAGCAGCGAAGAGCAGTTCAAGCTGCTGGTCCAGGGCGTCACCGACTATGCGATCTACATGCTCGACAAGACGGGGCACGTTGCGAGCTGGAACGCCGGCGCGCAGCGCATCAAGGGTTATCTGCCGGAAGAGATCATCGGTCAGCATTTCTCGCGCTTCTATCGCGAGGAGGATCAGGCGGCTGGCGAGCCGCAACGCGGACTGGACACCGCGCAGGCAGCCGGACGCTTCGAGAAGGAAGGCTGGCGGGTCCGCAAGGACGGCACGTTCTTCTGGGCCCATGTCGTGATCGACGCGATCCGGGACAACGACAGCGAGCTGATCGGCTTCGCCAAGGTCACGCGCGACATCACCGAAAAGCGGGAATCGCAGCGCGCCCTGGACGAGGCGCGCGAGGCGCTGCTCCAGTCGCAGAAGCTGGAGGCGATCGGCCAGCTGACCGGCGGCGTGGCGCACGATTTCAACAATCTGCTGATGGTGGTGCTGAGCAGTCTCGAACTGTTGCGCAGGCGCATTCCGGACGACCCGAAACTGGTGTCGCTGGTGGACAACGCCACGCAGGCGGCCCAGCGCGGCGCATCGCTGACGCAGCGGATGCTGGCCTTCGCACGGCGCCAGGATCTGGATCCGACGGCGGTCGACCTTATCGGCCTGGTGCGCGGCCTCAGCGACATGCTGCAGCGGACGATCGGGCCGTCCGTCCAGATCGAGACGCGGTTTCCCTTGTCGCTGCCGAAGGCGCTCACCGACGCCAATCAGCTCGAATCTGCGCTGCTGAACCTTGTGGTCAACGCGCGGGACGCCATGCCCCATGGCGGGCCTCTGGTCATCTCCGGGCGCGAAGAACATTACGCTGGCGACGCCGCGATGGGACCGAAGCCCGGACGCTATGTCTGCCTGTCGGTGCAGGACAGCGGCGAAGGCATGGACGAAGAGACGCTGCGGCGCGCGACCGAACCGTTCTTCACCACCAAGGGCATCGGCAAGGGCACCGGCCTCGGCCTGTCAATGGTGCAGGGTCTTGCCGAACAGTCCGGCGGGCGGCTGGCGATCAGGAGCGCGCCCGGCGTCGGCACGACGATCGAGATCTGGCTGCCGCTGGCCGAGTCCGAAGCCGCCGACGCGCCCGGGGCCGAAGCGCCGGCGCCGGTCGGCCCCAACGGCCGCAAGCTGCGCGTGCTCGCCGTGGACGACGACGTGCTGGTGCTGATGAACACGGCGGCGATGCTGGAGGACGAGGGACATACCGTCATCGAGGCCATGTCCGGCGACCAGGCGCTGTCGGTGCTGCGCGCCGGGGAGACTGTGGACCTCGTCATCACCGACCAGGCGATGCCCGGCATGACCGGCGTCGAGCTTGCGCAGACGATCAAGGCCGAATGGCCGCATCTGCCGATCGTCATGGCGACCGGCTATGCGGAACTGCCGCAGGGCGCCCGCGCCGATCTGGTGCGCCTGTCGAAACCCTTCACCCAGGCGCAGCTGAGCGAGATGGTGACCGAAGCGGTGCGGCCGAAAAGCACAATGGGAAAGATCGCGAGCTTTTTTCGGTCGGCGTGATCTATCTGCGAAGGACGGCTTGCAACACGGATCGAGTGCCGGTGGGGGACCGCTCGGGATGAACGTGGATCGACTGCATGGTGCGGCGCTACTGTTGTCGATCTCAACTACGCCCTGCCTGCGGCGACCGGCTGTGCCGCACGCGGAGCTTTGATGCGGGTGCTACGTGAATTCCAGCCGGGATGAGCGGCAGGCGTCAGTTATGTCGAGGAAGCGGCGCTTCGAGGCGATCGAGGCCACGACGGACATCCCCGAAGACCAGAGGGCGATGATTCGCAAGAGCCTCGCCGACGGCAAGGCCCAGATCGCAACGCATCCGGGCGTTGCTGGCCGGATCAGGAATTGCCGGAATGAGGCGATGGTGGCGGAATGCGCCGGGTTGCAGTGTCGCATTCCCAGCGGGGTGTGGGCACGGGCCGGGGCGACGAAGTGGGGCCTTGTGATGCCGGCGGTAACGCGCGTGCATTTCCATTAGCCTTGAGGCCGCGTCGATTAATGCACTAGCGTGAACGAGCCCGCAGGGTTATCGGTACACGAACTTGCAATATGGTGCCTTGTTCCTTATTTGTTCCAGTTGCGCAGAATTTGGAAAGGAGCAGCGACATGCAACTTGAGTTGATATCTCAAGACTTTGCGCAACGGGCAGTTTCGCCTTTCCTCGAGCTAGGCGCATACGAATCTCTCTGGGATGAGCAGAATGCTAGCTTCAAATCCATTGCGGATTTGTTTTCGAAGCAGAATGACGCGGTTCCTACCGACTTTGTTGAGCGCTCTCGCGCGTCATCCTATGCAAATGACGTTCACGCTCGTCTCAAAGAAGCTGGCGTAACGAGCTACGGAGTGCGCGTACACGGCGCTGGCGACTACCCGCAGCGTCTTCGAATTGCGGATCATCCGGTTGAACTACTGTATTTTCAAGGCTGGTGGGAACTAGTGAATTCGCCAAGGTCGGTAGCCGTTGTTGGCACCCGTAAGCCATCTGCCGACGGCTTGGCTAGAACCCGCAAACTCGTAAAGGCACTGCTCGTCGACGATTTCACAATTGTTTCCGGGTTGGCTTCCGGCGTTGACACAGCAGCCCACACCGCTGCGATCGAATACGGTGGCCGGACAATTGCGGTTCTAGGCACACCGCTTTCGAAATCTTATCCAAGCGCCAATGCAAAACTACAGAAAGAAATTGCCAAGAACCACCTGTTGATCAGTCAAGTTCCGGTCAAGCGCTACAGCAACCAGAAAAATCCTACATCCAACAACTTCTTCTTTCCCGAACGCAACATAACAATGTCGGCGCTGACAGACGCGACGATCATAGTCGAGGCCGGAGAAACCTCTGGAACTCTGGTGCAAGCGCGCCATGCATTGAAGCAAGGGCGGAAAGTTTTTATTTTAGAGAGCAACTTCCGAAACGCCGATCTTAAATGGCCTCATACATTCGAGGAACGCGGCGCAATACGCGTAGCCGACTATGACGACATCCGGCAGCACCTTATTCCCGTCGCGACTCACTAAGATCGACGAGCTAACGCGCGGCGATCACACCTTCCTCGAAGCCGGGGACGAATGCCTATTTTTCGGCGACTATTCGGCGCGAAAAGGTTTTTCGCACAGCGCAACAAACCAGTTGATTCTCAACTTCAAGAAACCGGTTCGGTATCGCGGCACGCCTAGCTGGCGCTACAAAGCCCGAGCCGTAAATGAAGCTGCGCAGGCATTCTCACAGAATCTCGGTACCGCTTTGTCACAAATAACGCTCGTACCAGTTCCCCCTTCGAAACTTAGGACAGATCCGGAGTATGATGATCGGATCATGGATATGCTACGCGCACTGCGAGCCCCTGTAGGCATTACCCCTGACATCCGAGAGCTAATTCAGCAAACTCAGCCAATGGCTGCCGCCCACGAGAGTGCAAACCGGCCGCCTCCGGATCAATGGGAACAAGTCTATGCCATCAACGATTCACTTGCCCAAAATGAGCCGACATGGATCGGCATAATAGACGACCTGCTGGTAACAGGATGCCGATTTCGCGCTGTCTCCAATGTATTACGGAGACGTTTTCCGACCGCTCGTATCACGGGTTTGTTCATTGCCCGCCGCGTCCCGGAGGCAATCGATTTCTCAGAGTTTTTCAGCGAGATCGACCAATGATTTGGGGATGGCTGCTCGATCTTCCCTGATCGCGGCCTTCACGTGCTACCTCCTCAACACCGCCTGCAACACATCCCTGATCCCGATCGCCCCCACAAACCGCGACTGATCATCAAACAGCGCCACCGGTGACGTCTGGCTCCTGTGCATCGCCAGCATGACCGTCTTCAGCGAGGTGCCGGGCTTGGCCCAGAAGACATGCGGGGCGTCGTCTGGGAGGGTTTCGATGTCGTCGCAGGAGACCCAGACGATCGGTTTGCTGTCGCGCTCCGCGGCTTCGACAAGGCCGTCGGCGCCGATCTTGAAGCGGGTGGTGTGGCGGCGGTCGAGCCACACCCAGCCGTCGCCGGCCGGCTCCAGGTCGCGCCGGTCGCGCATGACGTTCCAGGCGGTGAGCACCGAGAGCGGGTTCACGTTGGCGATGAAGTCGCGGACATAGGCATTGGCCGGCTTCAGCACGATGTCCTCCGGCGCTCCGGACTGGACGATGCGGCCGCCTTCCATGATCGTGATCCGGTTGCCGATCTTCAGCGCTTCCTCGAGATCGTGGCTGACGAAGACGATCGTCTTCTTCAACGTCTTCTGCAGCTGCAGGAGCTCGTCCTGCAGCTTGGTCCGGATCAGCGGGTCGAGCGCGGAAAAAGGCTCGTCCATCAAGAGGATCGGAGCTTCTGTGGCGAAGGCGCGGGCGAGACCCACGCGCTGCTGCATGCCGCCCGAGAGTTCGTGGGCGTATTTGTTGGCCCACTGGTCGAGATTGACCAGCTTCAGCTGGCGCGCAACGCGCTCCTTGCGCTCCGCGTCGGGCACGCCCGCAAGCTCAAGGCCGAAGCCGACATTTTCCGCCACAGTGCGCCAGGGCAAGAGCGCGAACTGCTGGAACACCATGGCGACGTTCTTCTGGCGCATGTGGCGCAGGGTGGCGTCGTCGCAGGAGACGATATCGACCATTTGGTCGCCATCCTTGACCAGAACCTGGCCGCGGGTGACGATGTTGAGCCGGTTGACCGCGCGCAGCAGCGTCGACTTGCCGGAGCCGGAAAGGCCCATCAGCACCGAAATCTCGCCTTCCTCCACGGTCAGGCTGGCGCCGGCCGCGCCCAGCACCTGGCCGGTCTTGGCCAGAATCTCCTGCCGGTCGGAACCGGCGTCGAGCATCGACAGCGCGGCCTTCTGGTTCTCGCCAAAGATGATGTCGACGTTGCGGAAATCGACGGCGACGCTCATTTGACGCCTCCCATTTTGACCCGAGAGATGCGGTCGAGCATGATCGCCAGCACGACGATGGCGAGGCCGGCCTCAAGCCCGAGCGGGATGTTGACCGAGTTGAGCGCCCGCACCACCGGCTTGCCGAGCCCGTCGGCGCCGATCAGCGCCGCGATGACCACCATCGACAGACAGAGCATGATGCACTGGGTGAGCCCCGCCATGATCGTCGGCAGCGCCGCCGGCAGCTCGACTTTCCACAGGAGCTGGCGCTTGGTCGCGCCGAAGGCGGCGCCGGCTTCCAGCATCGGCTTCGGCACCGAGGTGATGCCGAGATAGGTCAGCCGGATCGGCGCGGGGGCGGCGAAGATGACGGTGACGATCAGGCCTGGCGCGACGCCGAGGCCGAACAGGATCAGCACCGGGATCAGGTAGACGAAGGTCGGCATCGTCTGCATCAGGTCGAGAACCGGATTGAGATATCTCCAGGCGCGCTCGTTGTGCGCCGCCCAGATGCCAACGGGCACGCCGATGGCCATCGAGGCGGCCGCCGCGCCGACGACGAGGACGAGCGTCTCGACGGTCTCCTTCCAGAGCCCCTGGTTGATGATGAACAGCAGGCCAAGCGCCACGAACAGCGCGATCTTCCACGACCGCTGCAGATACCAGGACAGCGCGACGATGGCCGCCACGACGACGATCGGCGGGAACCAGAGGAAAAGGTCGATCAGCCCTTCAAGGACGAAGGTGGCGGCATTGGCGATCGAATCAAAGAACCATTCGAAATTGCGGGTCAGGAAGTCGAAGAACTCCTTGCCCCAGCGACCCACCGGGATCTTGAAGCTGCGGAGAAATTCTGTGACCGGATCCATGTTCGACTAGCCCCAATTTTCGGATGGCGCGATCTTTCGCGTCCCTCTCTCGGCGAGGGCTTCACCCTCGCCACTCTCTCCATTTGGGAGAGGAGGTCGCCGGCGCGTACGCCGGGTTTCGTCTCCCCACCGGGGGTCCGAAGGACGGGCGAGACCGTCGGCTCGCCCTGGTGGCCGCGAAGCGGCCGGATGAGGGGGCCTGCGCCCCCTCCAACAGCCCCTTACAGCGCGCCCTTGACCGCCGCCGCCGCGTCGCCGCCGTCGAGCGTGGTGACGCCGGCGAGCCACGGGGTGACCGCGTCCGGATTGGCCTTCAGCCATTCGGTGGCGGCGGCCGAGGCTTCCTTGCCGTCGTTCAGGATCGCGCCCATGATCTCGTTCTCCATCTTCAGCGAGAACGTCATGTTCTTCAGCAGCACGCCGACATTCGGGCATTCGGTGGCGTAGCCGGCGCGGACATTGGTCGCGACAGTCGCGCCGCCAAAATTCGGGCCGAACACGTCGTCGCCGCCCGACAGGTAGGCCATCTCGATATTGGCGTTCATCGGGTGCGGTTCCCAGCCGAGGAAAACCACGTCTTCCTTCGAGCCGGCGGCCTTCTGCACCGCGGACAGCATGCCGGCTTCCGAGGATTCGACGACCTCGAATTCCTTCAGGCCGAACTTGTCTGCGGCGATCATGTCGAGGATCAGCCGGTTGCCGTCATTGCCGGCTTCGATGCCGTAGATCTTGCCGTCGAGCTTGTCCTTGAACTTGGCGATGTCGGCGAAATCCTTGAGGCCGGCGTCGTAGGTGTGCTTCGGCACGGCGAGCGTGTATTTCGCGCCTTCGAGGTTGGTCACCAGCGTCTCGACGGTCTTGGCTTCGAGATAGGGCTTGATGTCGGCTTCCATGGTCGGCATCCAGTTGCCGAGGAAGACGTCGATGTCCTTGTTGGCAAGCGACGTGTAGGTGACCGGCACCGACAGCAGCTGCGTCGACGGCTCATAGCCGAGCGCGGTCAGGATGACGGACGCGGTGGCGGTCGTGGCAGTGATGTCCGTCCAGCCGACATCGGCGAAACGGACGGGTTTGCAGGTGGCCGGATCGGCGGCGAGCGCGGCGCCGGAAGCGATCAGGCTGACGCCCATCGCGAGGAAAATGGTTTTCTTGGCAAGCATCGGTAGTCTCCCATTGTTCTGATTGGCGAAATGCAGCCATCGTCCGCCGCACCCCACGATGGCGTGAACCAAACACCATTCTCTTGTTCTTTCAAGCCACGCGACTGGCCGAAAGCCGCCATCGGCCCGCCTGAACACGACTCCCAGTCTTTTTGCAGCCAGATGGATCGCAATCCATCTGGCTGCAAAATGACTGTTGCCGGCGAAAGAAGCGGCAATTTTTCGTGGACGGGCCGCAATGCCCCTCCCCGTTTGGAGCCCTGGCGGGTAAAGCGGTGCCATGGCCAAGCTCTATTTCCACTATGCGACGATGAATGCCGGCAAGTCGACCATGCTGCTGCAAGCCTCGTACAACTACCGCGAGAGCGGCATGCACACGCTGCTGCTGGTGGCGGGACACTACCGCAACTCGGACGGCGGCTACATCAATTCGCGCATCGGACTGGAGGCGGGCGCCGACATGTTCCGCGACGGCGACGACCTGTTGGAACTGGTGGCCGAGCACCACCGCCACCGGACGATCCACTGCGTCTTCGTCGACGAGGCGCAGTTCCTGGAGGAGACGCAGGTCTGGCAACTCGCCCGCGTCGTCGACCGTCTGGGCATTCCTGTAATGGCCTATGGCTTGAGGACCGACTTCCAGGGCAACCTGTTTTCGGGTTCGAAGGCGCTGCTCGCCGTCGCCGACGAGTTGCGCGAGGTGCGCACCATCTGCGGCTGCGGCCGCAAGGCGACAATGGTGGTCAGGCTCGGCCCCGACGGCAAGGTCGCGAAGCAGGGCGAGCAGGTGGCGATCGGCAAAGACGTCTACCGGTCGCTCTGCCGCCGCCATTGGGAAGAGGAAATGGGCCGCATCGAGCCGGAGGACTTCATCGGCTTCACCGGTGGATGACGCAACGGAACGTTCGCAAGGCCAACGTTACCGCGAATTAATGCAACAGAATCAGCCTCGTTTCGTTTTTGCCCTGAGGGACAAATTCAAGCGAGGCATCATGACCAAGTTCAAATCCACCATCTGTGCAGCGCTCGCGCTGACATTCGCCGCCGGAACGGTCGTTCCGGTCACAGCTGCTCCCGTGTTTGCGCCCAACGGCGCAACTGCCGGTTCCGGCGTTGTCGACGTCCAGTATCGTCCGGAGCGTCGCGAAGACCGTTTCGAGCGTCGCCAGGACCGCCGTGAAGATCGTTTCGACAACCGCCAGGACCGTCGCGAGGCTCGCTTCGAACGCCGCAATGGCCGCGCCTACTACAATGGCAAGCGCGGTTATCGCGAACGCCGCTCGGGCTATCGCGAATACAATGGCTACTGGTTCCCGGCTGGCGCATTTATCGCCGGAGCGATCATCAGCGGCGCGATCCAAAGCGCACAGCCGTCGAGCAGCTACGGCTCGGCCCATAGGAACTGGTGCAACGACCGCTACCGCACCTACCGCTCGTCGGACAATACCTACATGTCGAGCGCCGGCTATCGCCGCGAGTGCAACTCGCCGTATAGCTGATCGAGCCCAGAACTCTGCGAAAGCCCGCTTCCGGACACGGACGCGGGCTTTTCGTTGTTTGACGGGCCATGGTATGGCCCGTCGCAACATTGGCCGGCGATCGCGACTTTCAATCGAAACAAACGCTACTTATATTCGCCTTGACCAGAGTGCGGTTCAGCCGGAGGGATTACATGGCGACGTTGCAGAACTTCGATTCCGAGATCGAGAAAACCAAGCGCGTTGTCGAGGACATGCGTTCGAAGATCGAGCAGTCCGGAATCGTGCTCGATAAGTTCGCCAAGACGGACCAGAAGATCGGCCAGGCCGATTTCGACATAGAAAACGCCCGCATCGAGGACGTGCTGAAGCAGCAGAAGACCATGGAAGGCAACATTGCCGACCTGATCATCGGGCTGGAAGACGCGACCAACGTCTTCGGCGCCGAGTTCGAGAGCATGAAGAGCTATACCGGCTGGGAGAATTTCGTCGGCATCTTCTCCGCCCAGCGCAAGCAGCGCATGCGCACCGAGCGCGTCCGCAACATGTCGCTCGCCGGCAACCTGCAGGAACTGCTCGCCAAATCCGACACGATCGTCGGCATCCTGCGCGAGCAGAAGAACGTGCTCGACCAGCGCTACAAGACCTCCGAGACCAGCCTCGGCCAGGTGATCGAGCGCCGCAAGTCGACCATGGAGCAGCTCACCGCGACCCAGAAGCGGATCGAGGAACTGAACCCGCTGCTGCTCGACATCGAGAACAAGATTTCCGCTTCGACCAGCCAGCAGGAACGCACCCAGCTCGAGGGCGAGCGCTCGAAGCTCGCGACCGAATACAATGAACGTCAGGCGAAGGAGCAGGAGCTGCTGGCTGAGAGCCAGACGCTGGAGCGCTACACCTCGATGTTCCAGACCTTCGTCGACTCGCTGAACAACCAGATCGCGGCGCAGTCGACGCTGATCAACAAGCTGACCATCGACACCGAGCAGCGCATCGTCCTCTACAAGGCGCTGGAAGATTCGTTGAAGACGGCGGCGCAGCAGGACGTGGCGCACAAGATCAATACGCTCGGCAGCCAGGTGGACAACACCGCGGAAGAGACCATGGCTGGCATCGGCGCGGCGGCCCAGAAGCACATCGGCGACCTGCTGGAAATGCACGAGAAGAACATGGTCACCACCGCCGACATCCAGCGGCGCAAGAAGCTTGCCGACGACGCCTTCGCGCGCCGCTTCGACGAGGTGCTGCGCAAGCACAATTCGGCGGATTACGTGAAGGCGGGCGCGTAGGCAAACAGCGCGCTCCACCTTCATGACCGCTGACAATCCCGCTACCCGCTACTTCGACGCGATCGCTGCGGCGCTCGCGGGGCTCGACATTTTCCTGCGCGACGATTCCTCGCCGCTCTACAAGCATGGCGTCATCGCGCAGGTCGTGTCGGAATACATCGTCCGGCTCGAAAACTCGTTCGGCGCCTGGCGCAATCGCCTCGGCTTCATGGACAGTTTCAAGATCAATCGCGCCGAAAGCGGCTTTCCGGTGTTTCAGAACGTGCTGGAACTGGACAACGACCGGCGCACCGCCGAGAAGCGCCTGGCGGCGATCCCCTCGCCCGAAGCGCTGCGCAACGACATGGCGGACTTCATCCTGCGCCACAAGGCGCTGCCAAGCGAGTTGCAGCGCTCGATGGCCGAGCGGCTCTATCTCGAAAGCGCCAGCACCGGCCTGCTCTTCGCGCCCTTCGTGCTGCCGAAGACGGTGAAGGTCTCGGTCAACCCGAAGACAATGCGGCCCTATTACTTCGTCCACTGGGGCGCGTTCGACGGGCTGGCCAACCTGCCGATGGTCTACATGGCGGCCGTCGAGGATTCATCGGAACGCATGGTCGACGCGCTGGTGACCTCCGACGGCAAGCTGAACGAGAAGGTGCCCATCCCGCTGCCGGTCGAGGGCCTGCTCAATCCCGAACTGGCGCACCGCTTCGACGATTTCGCCGAGAAGAATTCCGCCTATTCGTTGTCGCCGGCGACCATTGCCGGCAATCTCGACAAGGATTTCGAGACGCTGCATCCCAAGCAGATGCGCCGTTTCGTGCTCGGGCCCTTCTATTCCGCCGGCATTACCGAGAACAATTCGACCGTGCAGCAGGTGCTGGAAAAGGTGCGCAAGGCGGAAAACGCATGGCTGCTGACCTGGACGATCCAGGAAGTCTATTCGAAGAACGAGCGCCCGGGCCGCAAAGGCCTGTTTTCCAGCGAGAAGGCGACGCAGGAATTCTTCATCAACACCGACGACCTGGAAGCCGCCCGCATGGGCGTGAGCACCTATGAAAAGCACGCGCTGATCCCGCACGAAGCCTACCAGGCGCTCTACGCCGCCGGCGAGGCGCAGAAGATTTTCGGCGGCTACAAAGTGCACATCCTGTCGAAGGGACAGGTGATCTCGGATGTTTGAGGAGGATGCCTCCCCGCTTGCTTTGAAGGCGCTAGTCGTGCGCGAGAAGCGGCTACGTCTCGCCGAACTCAGACAGCTCGTTGCAGTCGATGCGCTGGAAAACCTCGAACGCGCCCAACGCATCGACATCACCTTCACCTCCAACGCGCTGGAGGGAAACACACTCACTGCTGGCGAGACGGCGCTTGTGTTGGAAAAAGGGCTCACGATCGGGGGCAAGCCACTCAAGGATCATCTGGAGGCCACCGATCACGCTCATGCGCTGGATTGGGTCAATGAAATATCGGGACGCCATGTCTCGACGCCCGTCAGGGAAAACGACATTCGCGCGATGCATGCTTTGATCGTCGCGCAGTCGAACCGGCAGATCGCCGGACAATACGCCGACAAAGCAAGATTTGTGAACAGTTCGAGCGGCATCCACGCATTTCCGCCGCCCCTCGACATCCCTGCGCTAATGAGGACATTCGTAGAGTGGCTTCAATCGTCACCCAATGAACCAGAGATCGCATTCGAAGCACACCGCCGCCTGGTTGCAATCCATCCCTTCAACGATGGCAACGGTCGTACGGCGCGACTTCTGATGAACCTAGTTTTGCTGCGTGGCGGATATCCTGCGATCTCCATTCGACCCGAAGATCGCCCGGCCTACATCGCCTCGCTGGAGAACATCGATACGCCGCAAGGAGTCGCGTCGTTCAACGACCTGATGTTCTGGCGGCTTGGCCAGACCCTTGACCTCTACCTGAGCGCCGCCGAACAAGCAAAACAACAAGCCATCTGATCGGGAAAAGCATGGACACCGGCCTGACGACGATCGACGAAAAGGACATCGACAAGCACCGCTCGACCGCGCAGTCGATGGTGACGCGCGTGATCGTGCTGGAGGACTCGCGCGGGCTGGGCAACACGGCGCTGGCCGGCACCAACCGGCGCTTCGTCTCGACGGTCGCGACCAGCGGCGTCAAGCGGACGCGCGAGGTGGAATTGGCGAAGACCGTCGCCGCCGTCCGTCCCGACGACCAGATGCTGTCGATCCTGCAGCACACGCTGCTGTTCCGCGCCCGGCGCGGTCTCAGCGTGGCGCTGGCGATCTCCGACGTCTTCGCACGCGGCAACGATCTTGAAGCCTTGCAGTCGAAGAACGCCCGCGCGCCGCTGGAAGGCGAGGACGCAGCAAACTTCAAACGTCTGATCTCCGCCTCCGCCTACGTCTCGGCCTTCGCCTTCGCCTCCTATCTCGGCCAGACGATCGAGGCGGAGGGCGAGCCGCCGAATGACGTGGCGGAGCCGGATTTCCTGTTCGACACGGCGCAGGACGCGCTGAAGTCGATGGTGGCGGGGCTAGATGCGGCGATTGGCGGCGCCAAGGACGACCACGACATGATGGCCCGCGCCAAGGCGTTCGCGCGCGTGTCGATCGAGGGCCTGCTGACGCGCAAAGGCCGTTTCGACGGGCTGGGCGCCTTCGAGGACGCGCATATCCGCATCGAGGCGGACGACTTTACCCTCAACGGGTTCGACGTCGCGCCGGGGCAGAAGTCGAAGCCGCTGGTGATGACCTTCAAGAAGCCGGACGAGGTCGTCGGCAACCACATCGCCAAATACCAGGCGGTGAAGCTGGCCAAGATGGTCATGGCCTACGACTTCGACAAGCAGATGAACCCTTTCGTCGAGCTTGGCGGCTTCCTGTTCACCTTCATCGGCGACGGCGCGCCGGGCACTGGCAAAACGACGCTGATCCAGATGATCGCGGGTCTCGTCAACGGCCACTGCCAGGTCGCGGGCTACCCGTTCCACTACCAGAATTTCGGCGTCGACCAGATCTCGTCCTACCAGGGCAAGTCAGGCCAGAACTGCCGCGCCTTCATCGAAAACGTCCTGAACCCGAAAGCGATCGGTTTCGGGACAATCGACGACATCGACCAGGTGGCAGCGAAGCGCTCGGACGACCGGGCGTCGGCCGGCCAGCACGAGATCACCGGCGTGCTGATGGACGCGTTTTCGGGCGCGATGACCGTCGTGCGCGGCAACTGCTCCTTCGGCATGTTCTCCAACTATCCCGAGAATGTCGACGACGCGCTGCGCCAGCGCGCCGGCGCCCGCTGGCTGGTCGACGGGCCGCAGACCCGCGACGACTACATCGACATCTTCGTGCTGCTCGCCGGCAAGAACCACAAGATTCCACTCGGCGAACACGATCTCTACGCCGCTCAGGAAATCCAGCGCGCGGTCGAGAACGCATATGAGAGCTACTCGAAGCCGCACGAGGACAAACTGATCGGCGTCTTCGACCGCTTCATGAAGGAAAAGGGCCAACCAAAGACGATGGCCGACGTCGGCGACTATCTGCACCGGATCAAGGAAGCCGAGCCGCGCTTCACCGGCCGTGCCATCAAGAACGTCACCAACGCGATAAAGATGCGGGCGATGGACATCGAACTGCCCGACGACTGGTTCACGGCGCCCGAGACCTTCATGCACAAGCCCTACGAAGAGAAGAAGGGCATGATCGAGGAACTGCGCGGGCCGTTCGACATGGAAATGGTGCTGCAGGAGGTAAACCGCTACGCTGATTCCGAGTTCCGCTACTCTGACCGCTCGGACGACTCGGCCGTGTCGAAGATGATCCGCGACACCAGGCTGAGGGAACGCGCGATCAAGGAGATCGAGGAGCTGAAGGCGAAGGGGCTGTGGGGGGCGTGATCCGCGTCGCCCATTGAATGAAGCTCCTGCTGGGGCTATATTCTGGCGTGGCTGGCTAGAAATGGTGATGACATGCCTGAGGTTGGCATTTTTGAAGCTCGAAACTCATTCAGCGCCCTGCTCGAACGCGTCGAGAAGGGTGAGGAAGTAACGATCACGCGCCATGGCAAGGCCGTCGCGCGGATGGTTCCTGCTTCCGCGCCTCACGATGTGGAGAAGGCGCGCGCAGCTGTCGAGGCGATCCGCGAACTTCGTAAATCTGTTAAGCCTGATCCGGATGGCCTGACAGTTCGTGACTACATCGAAATGGGGCGGCGCTATTGAGCGTCGTCGTCGACAGTTCGGTTGCGTTGAACTGGGTCATGCCGGATGAGGATCGAGGGTTTACGGAAGCCCTTCTGGACAGCGTCTCGGTGACTGGCGCCGTAGTACCAACCCTTTTTCAGATCGAGGTCGGGAACTCGCTTTTGGTAGGGGTTAGAAGGCAACGGATAGCGGTCGAATACATCAACGAAGCACTGGATCTGTTACGGAAAATGCCCTTGCGCATCGACAATTCCAGCGCCAACTACGTCTGGAGCAGCACAATCGAGATCGCAGCGGCATATGAGTTGACGCTCTATGACGCGACATATCTCGAGTTGGCCATCCGGCTGGATTTGCCGCTGGCAACCCTCGATGCGAAATTGGCACACGCGGCGAGAATATCCGGCCTTTCATCTCCTTGGCCACAAGTGCGGAACTGACACTGTAATGGACCTCCTCCGCGACAACGAACTGATCTACGGCCGGCTTCTGCCGGTTGACGAGCCACATCTGATCGATCGCTACAACAAGGCGCTTGCCGCATTCGGGCTGAAGCCGACCAAGCTCAAGAGTTTTGAGATCGACCGGACCGGATTTTCGCCAGAGATCGCGAAGGAACTGGACGACCCGCTCTATCTCGATCCGAACGAGGTCAACCGCCGCTTCATCATCCTGACGCCGGCGCAGGCCGACCTGCCCGTTGTGCACACGGCGTTCTCGAACACGTCGCAGCTGATGTTCGAGTTCTACAACCGCAACCGCCGCGTCATCGATGCGCTGACGATCAAGGACGTGATTTTCGGCGAGATCGAGGATTCGGTCGCCAAGGTCGACGACATCGAGGACCTGTTGTCGATCAACCAGGTCGAGTTCCGCGTTCTCTCCGCCGAGGACGTGCTGGGCAAGGCGGGCGAACTTGGCCAACTGGTCGACCGGCTGAAGATGGAGCCGGACGCCTGGCGCGACACGGCGATGATGGAGCGCATGGTCGAACTCGCCAAGGTGACGGGCGACATCCGCGAGAACAAGCTGGTGCCCGACCAGGTGATTTTCCGGCACGAAGCGTTCTGGACGACGCATTTCGGCGGCATCTACGTCTTCATCGACAAGGACATGACCACCGTGATCTCGGACCCGGCAGCGCCCGGCTTCCGCCGCTCGCGGCCGTGGCAGGTGAGCTATCTCGGCATCCGCGACGCCGAGCGGGTCTTCCGCTTCCTGGCCGCATCGGGCCGGTTGGACCTGCCGCGCGCGTCGTGGCTCGAGACGTCGAACTATCTTGAACACCGCGCCGAAATGGCGATCCGCGCGCTGATCCACCGCCAGCAGCCCGAGCTCGACTTCGAAAAGGTCGACAAGGTCTGGCTGCAGACCTGGATCCACGGCAATGCGGACCTGATCAACAAGGAAGGCACCTTCCCCTTCCTCAACGCCGCCAAGCGCGAGATTGCGCAGACCGGCAAGCTGAACCTCGAGGACATGGCGCCGGAGCGGCGTTTCCTCGTGGTGCGCGCAAAACCCACCCATCCCGACGCCTGGCTGACCAACCGGCTGATCGCGGATTTCGTCCCCGACGACTTCGTCTCCCGCTATGTCTTCAACAAGCAGACTTTCTACAAAGAGTATGAAGGTTGGGGGAAACGCTGGCGCACCCATGTTGTGGACACACTGAAAACCACATATCTGAAGGACAAGGCGGCGCTGCGGGCCCGTCTCTACGGCCTGACGGACTAAGAAACTTCTGGGGTTAGACCATGCTCGATCCGATCGTCGCGTTCTTCACGAAGGTGTTCCAGTGGATCGGCCGGGGCATCGGCCTGCTGATCGGCATCCTGCTGTGGCCGTTCCTGTGGTTCGGCCGCTGGTACATGCACAAGGGCTGGATCCTGAAGGCGGTCCTGGGCTCCGCGATTTTCGTGCTTGCGGCGCTCTACATCTATTTCATCTACGGCACGCAGCGCTGGACCGACTTCGATCCGGACTACATCGCTAAATACAATTTCGAGCAGCGCCGTCGTTCGGCGGGCGAACAGGCCGCCACCCCGCCGCAGGTCTCGCCGCTGGCTTCGCTCTCGGAAACGCCTGCGGCCGCTTCCCCGCCCGCAACGGCCGCGACGACGCCGTCCGGCGCCTCATCCGCCGCCACTGCGCCCGCGCCGGCTGGCCGCAGCTGCGGACGCTCGGCCATTGCCCAGGTTGCCGCCGACCTCACCGACTTCAATGTCAACCGCAACCCCTGGGTCTCGTCGATGATCCTCTACAAGGTCGGCCTGTTCGGCCTGTCCTGGGACAAGACCCCCTTCCTCGACAACAAGGCTTCGTTCCAGCGCGGCATCCACGAGGCAATCCGGCGCACGACGACGGAACTCGCCGACAATCTCGGCCGCGTCCGTGGCACGTCCCAGATCGATTCCAGCCTGCAAAGCGCGCGCGGCAATGCGCAGTTCGATGAATACACCTGGTATGTCGGGTTGAACCCGCCCGGCCCCAAGACGCCGACGCCCGCCTACTACCGCGAGATCGTGCGCGACCTGATCAATTTCGACGACCGGCTGGCGCGCTGCGAGGCCGTGTTCGACGCGCGCGCCGACAACCTGATCCAGTATCTCGACCGCATCGCCAGCGCGCTCGGCGACACGTCGGCGATCCTGCGCGAACGGTCGGAGAACTACAACCGTGGCTTCTTCGACGTGCGCGCCGACGACCGGTTCTGGTTCGCCTATGGCCAGCTCTACGCCTATTACGGGCTGATGAGCGGAGCGCATGCCGATTTCGAGGACGTGATCCGCGACCGCAATCTCGATGCGCTGTGGAACGCGATGGAGGGCCAGTTCCGCTCGGCGCTGAAGATCCGCCCCTGGATCATCGCGAACTCCAGTGAGGACGGCATGTTTGCGACCCATCTGGCGACGATGGGCTTCTACGTGCTGCGCGTCCGCTCGAACATGACCGAGATCCAGGCCGTGCTGCAGCGCTGACGAGACGGTTGCGGCTGGACTTTCGGCGCGATCGGATTATGTGAGCGACAACCGCAATCCAGTCAGGAGCGCGCCATGCCGCCCGCCACAGTCACGACGCCCAAGGTCAAGATCAAGCCGCAAACCGAGCGGCCGAAGCTGCACAAGGTGATGCTCGTCAATGACGACTTCACCCCGCGCGAATTCGTCGTCCAGGTGTTGAAGATCGAGTTTCGCCTCAGCGAAGACCAGGCGAACCGCGTGATGATCACCGCGCACCAGAAAGGCGTCTGCGTCGTCTCGGTCTACCCGCAGGACGTGGCCGAAACCAAGGCCACCCGAGCGACCGACCACGGCAAAGCCGCGGGCTTCCCGCTGATGTTCACGACCGAACCGGAGACGTGATCTAGCATCTCTCCTTTTCGCATCTTGTCGTCTGGCTTTCATATCCGAGCGCGATAGATTGGGTGGACAGGGGCCGGGTCGTGCTTCAAGGAGGAAACAGATGAACAAGATTCTCGCCGCGGCGCTCGCCTTCGGCCTTTCCACCCCGTTCACAGTCGTCACGCAGACCATGGCCCAGGAAAACCGCATCGACACCGTGCGCCCCGACGCGCCGGAACTGGCGCCCTACGGCGACCTCGAGATCGGCGTGCGCACCATCGACCTCGTCAATAAGGACCAGATCGACATCATCAAGGTTGAACCAGGCAAGGACCAGCCGCGCTACGACCGGCCACTAAAGGTCGAGGTCTGGTATCCGGCCGCTGCTGGCGGAGCGCCCACACCCTATGAGGGCGTGCTCCTGCGCGACGGCGTCACTCAGGTGAAACTCATCGGCAAAGCCGCGCGCGACGCTGCCCCGCAGGCGGCTGAAACGCCCTATCCGCTGGCGATCATTTCGCATGGCTATCCCGGAAACCGATTCCTGCTCAGCCATCTGGCGGAAAACCTTGCCTCGAAAGGTTATGTCGTCGCGTCGATCGACCACAAGGATTCCACCTATGACGACCAGGGCAAGTTCGGTTCGACGCTGGTCAACCGGCCGCTCGACCAGAAATTCGTGCTGAACGAAATCGCGCGCCTTTCGGAAGAAGAGGGCAATTTCCTCAACGGCCTGGTTGATGCGGAGAAGACGGCGATCATCGGCTATTCGATGGGCGGCTATGGCGCGGTGATCTCGGCCGGCGCTGGCGTGACGGAAACAGCCGTAGGCTTCGAATGGGGTGCGCCGGACAAGACGTTGGCGGTCAACCAGGCGGGCTCGGAAACGCACAACGCGCTGCCGGACGAGCGCGTCAAGGCCGTTGTCGCCTTCGCGCCCTGGGGCATGGAGCGCGGCTTCTGGGACGAGGACGCGCTGGCGAAGATCCAGAAGCCGATCTTCTACGTTGCAGGCAGCGTCGACGACGTGTCCGGCTACGAGAAGGGCGTGAAGAAGATCTACGAGGGCACGATCAACGCCGACACTTACTTGCTGACCTTCGAGAACGCCAACCACAACGCCGCAGCCCCGATGCCGGCCCCGGCGGAGTCCTGGAAGAAATCCGAAAAACTCGGCTGGGCGCCGTTCGACCACTACGCCGATCCGGTGTGGGACACGGTCCGGATGAACAATATTGCGCAGCATTTCGTCACCGCTTTCCTCGGCAAATACCTGAAGGAAGACGAAGCGATGAACGCCTATCTTGAGGTCATTCCCGAGGCTGCGAGCGGCGTTTATGCGGCCAACGAAGACGGCACGTTCAAGCCCGAGCACACCTACTGGAAGGGCTTTGCCGACCGCACCGCCAAGGCCCTGACGCTGAGCCACCGGATTGCCGGGAGCAACTGACCGGGCCTCGATGGCTTCCGGCAGGACAGTTGCGTCGTTCCGGCCCGCCCGCGCGTTACCACCCAAGGACGCCGCTCTGAGCGCGGCGCCATGCATGGCGGCGGAGAACCCGGCTTGAACATCAATGTCGATGGCCCAAAGGAAGAAATGACCGGGCTGGCCAGGCTGCGCGACCGCCTGCGCCGTCTTTATCACGGCCGTACGCGTGGCGCGATCCGCTTCCAGGTCGCGGTCATCCTGATCGACCTCGCAATCATCGCCTTCTTCATCGCAACTCCGGTAATGCAGGAATGGCGCTCGTTCCTGTGGATCGACTATTCGGTGGCCGCGATCCTTGCGACCGATATCGCGGCGCGCATTCTCGCCTCGACGGACATCGCTCGCTGGCTGCGGCAACCCACGGTCTGGGTCGATATCCTGATCCTGCTGACGCTGCTGATGCCGGAAACGTTGAGCAATTTTGGTTTCCTGCGCATTCTGCGCCTGTGGTCGCTGTCGCGCAGCGGCTTTCTCTGGCGCCCGCTGGAACAGCGTGGCTTTGGCCAATGGCGTGAACTGGTTCATGCCGTGGTCAATCTGCTGACTTTCCTCTTCATCATCACCGGTTTCGTCTACACCTTCTTCTTCCGGACCGGCGCAGGCGTCGCGGGCTACATCGACGCGCTCTACTTCACCGTCGCGACCGTGACCACGACGGGCTTTGGCGACATCGTGTTGCCCGGCATATCGGGGAAGCTGACGTCGATCGTGACGATGATCATCGGCATCTCGCTCTTCGTGCGGCTGGCACAGTCGATCTTCCGGCCGACGAAAGTTTACTTCCCCTGCCCGCAATGCGCATTGCAGCGTCACGATCCAGACGCGGTCTACTGCAAGGCCTGCAGTTATCCCCTGAAAATCCCGGACGAAGGCGACTAGGCATCCTTGCCAGACGGCGCAACGCGTCGGTCAAGGTAGCGCATCACCGGCGTGACTGCGATGCCGTGCAACACGATCGAGATCAGCACGACGAGGCAGACGGTGACCCACAGGACTTCCGTTCGGGCGAACTCGGCCTGACCGAGCGCGTAGGCCAGATAGTAGAACGAGCCGAGGCCGCGGATGCCGAAAAAGGCGATGACGGCGCGGTCGGCCAGCGGGTGAGCGGAACCGGCGAGGCCGATCATGCCGGCGACCGGCCGGATGACCAGCACGATGGCGAGCGCGGTTGCGACGATGGTCCAGTCGAGCGCGCGGAAGACCGAGCCCTCGGCGATCGCCGCGCCGAAGCAGACCAGCAGCAGCATCATGAACAGCCGTTCGACCTGTTCGGTGAAGGTGTGCAGGTCCTCGTGGTAGCTGTGTTTCCGTTCGACGGAGCGCATCGTCACCGCGGCGACGAAAACGGCGAGGAAGCCATAGCCGTTGGCGTTTTCGGTCAGCCCATAGCACAGGCACGTGATGCCGATGGCGACCAGCCCGTCGCCGGTCTTGGCAAGCCGCGTCCGCTCGGGCATGCGGAATGTCAGATGGCCCAGCAGCTTGCCGACGGCCCAGCCGATGACCAGGCCGGCCGCAAGCTTCCAGACCACGTCGACGAGGAGCCAGTCTTTCAGCCACGGCTCGCCGGATACCTGGGACAGGGCAATGGCGATTGCCAGATAGACAAAGGGAAACGCCAGCGCGTCGTTCAGCCCGGCTTCCGACGTCAGTGCGAAGCGCACCTCGTCTTCATCTTCGGAGTTCGGGGGCCCAACCTGGATGTCGCTCGCCAGAACCGGATCCGTCGGCGCCAGGGCGGCGCCAAGAAGAATGGCGCCGGCCGCGCCAAGGCCAAGATAGCTCCAGCCCAATAGGGCAATGGCCGCGATCGTCAGCGGCATCGAAATGGCGAGCAGCCGCCACGTCACCATCCATCCCCGCCAGGAGAGCGGCCGGTCGAGTTTCAACCCGGCCCCCATCAACGCGACGATCACCACGAACTCCGTCAGCCGCTCGGTCAGCGCGCGGTCCTCAAGCGGATTGAAGGCGACAATCGACGAAAGCGGCGAATTCATCAGAAGCACGCCGAAGCCGATGCAGGCGATCGGCAGCGACAAGGGGATATCCTTGAGCAGCATCGGCAACCATGCCGTCACCAGGACGATTGCTCCGAACACCGTGACAAGAACGATATAGACATCCATGGGCAACGGCTTTCGGCATGTGGGCGGCAGCGGGGCTGCAGGAGTTGAGAGCGATACGACGTGGCTGGTGGATGGGCAATGCGGCAGGGCGGTGACGCGCTCCACGACGGCGCGTAAGACTTGCCCATGCCACAGACGCCACCTGGCCCGTCAGTTCGTAAAGGCCTCGCGCACGCCTTCCCTCTTGCCCTCTCCTCCCATCGGTGGTTCGATGTGGTCATGGCCCTAACCGGCCGCACGGCCGGACAGGCCTTGCGACGGCCGGATGGCCGGCCGCCGCTCATGAGGAAACGCATGAGAGGAGGACAGCATGGGCAAGCGCGCCGGAGACAGGCGCAAGGGACCGAAATGCATCGCCATCATCGGTCCCTTCGCAAGCGGCAAGACGACGCTTTTTGAAGCCATTCTCGCGCGGACGGGCGCGATTCCCAAACAAGGCAGCGTGGCGGCCAGGAACACGGTCGGCGACAGTTCGCCGGAAGCCCGCGCGCATCTGATGAGCACCGAGGCGAGCTTCGCCACGGTGAAGTTCATGGGTGAGACCATTTCCTTCGCTGACTGCCCCGGCTCCATCGAGTTCTCCTACGAGGCGGTTCCGATCCTGGCGGCTTGCGACGCGGCAATTGTCGTGGCCGAGGCCGACGAGAAGAAGCTCCCCGCGCTGCAACTGATCCTGCGCCAACTCGACGATCTCGGCCTGCCGCGCATGCTGTTCCTGAACAAGGTCGACAAGATCACCGCCGGGGTGCGCGACGTGCTGAAGATCCTCCAGCCGGCGAGTTCCGTGCCGCTGCTGCTGCGGCAGATTCCGCTGCGCAAGGACGGCATCGTAGTCGGCGCGATCGATCTGGCGCTGGAGCGCGCCTATGTCTGGCGCGAGCACGCCGAGAGCGAGGTGACGGCGATCCCCGACGACGAGAAGGCGCGCGAGGTCGAAGCCCGCTTCTCGATGCTTGAACGGCTGGCCGACCATGACGACGCGCTGATGGAGCAATTGCTGGAAGAGATCGAGCCGCCGCGCGACGCGGTGTTTGACGACCTTTCGGCCGATCTGCGCCAGGGCGCCGTGACGCCGGTGCTGATCGGCTCGGCCGAGCACGGCAACGGCATCTTGCGGCTGTTGAAAGCGATCCGCCACGATGCGCCGGACGCATCCGACACCCGCAAGCGGCTGGGCGTCGATGGGTCGAGCTCCATGCGGATCATGAAGACCTTCCACACGCCGCACGGCGGCAAGCTGTCCGTCGCGCGCGTTTTGAGCGGAACCGTATCCGACGGCGCGGAACTCGCCACCGACGGCGGCCGCGGCGGCAAGGTGTCGGGCCTCTACCGCCTCACCGGACGCGACCAGGCCAAGCTCAGTGTCGCAGCAGTGGGCGACACCGTCGCATTCGGCAAGCTCGACGATGTCCGCACCGGCGACGCGCTGGCGATCGGCAAGGTCGCGCCGGCGAAAGCGCATTTGCCGCCGCCGCCCGAGCCTGTCTTTGCGACGTCGCTGCGGTCAAAGGAGCGCAAGGACGACGTGAAACTGTCAACGGCGCTGCAGCGCATGGCGGAGGAAGACCCGTCGCTGACGGTCAGCCAGAACCAGGACACTGGCGAGACCCTGCTGGCCGGACAGGGCGAGATGCATCTGCGCGTTGCGATGGAGAAGCTGGAGGGACGCCACCAGATCCCGCTGCAGGCGCGCCCACCGCAGGTGCCTTATCGCGAGACGATCCGCAAACCGGTGCAGCAGCGCGGCCGGCACAAGAAGCAGTCGGGCGGCCACGGCCAGTTCGGCGACGTAGTGGTGGAGATCAAGCCGCTGCAGCGTGGCGCTGGCTTCGAGTTCACCGACACGATCACCGGCGGCGTCGTGCCGAAGACCTACATCCAGTCGGTGGAATCGGGCGTGCGCGACTATCTGAAGGCCGGACCGTTCGGCTTCCCGGTGGTCGACCTCGCGGTGAACCTCTCGGACGGCTCGTACCACGCGGTCGATTCCTCCGACATGGCGTTCCAGATGGCGGCGAAGATCGCCATGAAGGAAGGCATGACGGCTTGTTCGCCGGTGCTGCTGGAACCGGTGATGAAGGTGGAGATCGCGACGCCGTCGGACGCCACGGCCCGGATCACGGCCCTGATCCCGCAGCGGCGCGGCCAGATTCTCGGTTATGACGCGCGCGCTGGGTGGCCAGGCTGGGATGTCGTCGAGGCGACGCTGCCGCAGGCGGAGATCGGCGATCTGATCGTGGAGCTGCGCTCGGCCTCAGCCGGCGTCGCGTCCTACACGGCGAGGTTCGACCATATGGCGGAGCTGACCGGACGGCTGGCCGACGATGTGATGAACGCGCAGGGCAAGGCGGCGTAACCTCCTCGAGACGGCGCGGCCTCGTAAACCGCGCCGTCTCGAACACAACAGTCCGCTGCCGGCCGGATCACTCCAGTCGGCGGTCCGCCAAGCGGCCTGTGGACCGAGACGCGTTTGGATTGAGAAGTTCTGCCGGAGGAAATTCAGGCCAAGGTCGAGGGCTTCGGCGCAGGTCGTGCTGGTTGCACGGCCAAGTCCGAAGACCGATGGATTTGGCCTGAACTTACCCGGCAGAACGGCTCAATCCAAGCTCGTCTCGGTCGGGAAACGCTGAACTCGCAAACGCATCCCCAAAAAGAAAAGAGGCCGGATCGATGAGGACCCGGCCTAGTAAATTGGAGTTGCCGTTGCCGGCGAAACCTCCAGAGGGGAACACTCATGAGCGCTAATGGGAGGAGAACGCGCTCAGGAGATGAGCGTGATATCTGCGCGTGGTGCCGAAATATCAAGCAACTTGCACGCACTGCTGCCATGCAAAAACGCATGGATACGGCATTTGCTTGGTTTTTTGGCCCTGTGGACCAAGTCGCACGCGGAATGTGCCTAATCAATAGGCCCAGCTTCTGGCCTTCGAGATCAAAAAATCACGGAATACCTGAAGTTTCACCTGGTTCTTCATTGCATCCGGATAGCAGAAGTAAGTGTCGAACGACGGCACCTCGGTATCCGGCAGAACCTGGACCAGGCCGGCATCTTTGCTGACGAGATAGTCGGGAAGCATGGCGACGCCGGCGCCGCGCTGCACCGCGCGCTTGATCGACAGGATGTCGTTGATCTGGAGCAGGTTCGTGCGCTTGGAGCCATCGGAGCGGCCCGCCGTCTCCAGCCAGTTGACGTCGCTGATATGGACCGGAATCGGATCGCCGAACGTCACGATCCGGTGGTTGTCGAGATCGGCGATCGACGTCGGCTTGCCGTGCTTCTCGATATAGGACGGCGCTGCATAGATGTGAAAATGCACCGTGAAGATGCGGCGCTGGATCAGGTCCGGCTGCTGCGGCTGGCGCAGCCGGATGGCGCAGTCGGCCTGGCGCATCGTCAGGTCGAGTTCCTCATTGGCGAGGAGAAGCTGGAGCTGGATTTCCGGATAGAGCTCGAGGAATTCCGGCACCCGGTCGGTGAGCCAGCCAGCGCCCAGGCCGACCGTCGTGGTGACACGCAACGGACCCGACGGCCGGTCCTTGGTCTCGGTCAGGCGCGACTTGACGCTTTCGAGCTTCATCAGCACGTCATGCGCGGTGCGGAACAGCATCTCGCCCTGTTCGGTCATCACCAGACCACGGGCATGGCGATGGAACAGCGGCACGCCGACATCGTGCTCCAGCGCGCTTACCTGGCGCGAGATGGCCGATTGCGACAGCCGCAGCTTTTCGGCGGCATGGGTGAATGACCCTGCTTCGGCGGCGGCGTGGAAGACACGCAGCTTGTCCCAGTCGAGTGACATTCGTTCCCCTCAATTCCGGCGGGGCGAAAAGCCTCGCCCGATACCGCTACTCTGCTGCTTCGCGGTGCGATTCCATCTCCGCAAGATATTTTTCGGCTTCCAGCGCCGCCATGCACCCCATGCCGGCCGCCGTCACCGCTTGCCGGTAGATGTCGTCGGTCACGTCGCCAGCGGCGAATACGCCCGGAATATCGGTCCGCGTCGAATCCGGCGCGGTCCACAGATAGCCGTTCGGCTTCTGCTTGAGCTTGCCGGCGAACAGCTCGACCGCCGGCGCATGGCCGATGGCGACGAACACGCCGTCGACCGGCAGCTCGGAGACGGCGCCGGTCTTGATATGCTTCAGGCGGATGCCGGTAACCGATGGCGGCAGCGGCTTCTTGCCCTCGACGCCGGTGATCTCGTCGACGACATGGTCCCACATGACCTTGACGTTCTCCTTGCGGAACAGACGTTCCTGCAGGATGCGCTCGGAGCGGAACTCGTTGCGGCGATGGATCACCGTGACGCTCTTCGCCAGGTTGGACAGATAGAGCGCCTCCTCGACGGCCGAATTGCCGCCGCCGATGACGACCACGTCCTTGCCGCGATAGAAGAACCCGTCGCAGGTGGCGCAGGCCGAGACGCCAAAACCCTTGTAGGTTTCCTCGCTCGGGATGCCGAGCCACTTTGCCTGGGCGCCGGTGGCGATGACCAGCGCGTCGCAAGTATACTCGACGCCGGAATCGCCCTTGAGCAGGAAGGGTCGGCGCGTGATGTCGACCTCGACGATGATGTCGTTGACCATGTCGGTGCCGACATGCTCGGCCTGCTTGCGCATCTCCTCCATCAGCCAGGGGCCCTGGATCGGATCGGCGAAGCCGGGATAGTTCTCGACGTCGGTCGTGATCATCAGCTGGCCGCCCTGCTGCATGCCGGCGATCAGCATCGGCTTCAGCATCGCGCGCGCCGCATAGATCGCGGCCGTATAGCCGGCCGGGCCTGAACCGATGATGGCGACGGGTGCGTGACGGGTGGACATGGCGAAGCCCCTGCGGAGAACGATCGGAAGCACAACGATGCTCCTGCCGCGCACAACCGCGCCGGCAAGGTTGATGTAAGGATTGTGCCTGCCCTTGTGCAAGTCCGGAAGCGCGCTTGCGCACAGTTAGAGAATGTCGGAACAGGCGCATGCGGGCTTCCCGGCGGCTCCAATCTCGCGTAACTTTGTTGCGTACCGATGTACGTTTTTGTCAGAGTCAAAGGGAGCATCCACCATGGCGCCGAAAGCCGATCTCGACGCCATCGACTGGAAGATCCTGAAAGAGCTGCAGAATGACGGTCGGATGACCAATGTGGAGCTGTCGCGCCGCGTTGGCATTTCCGCGCCGCCCTGCCTGCGCCGCGTCAAGCGGCTGGAGGACAGCGGCATCATCCGCGGCTACCGCGCGCTGATCAACGCTCCGGCTCTGGGACAGGATGTGGTGGCCTTCTGCCTGATCGGGCTCCACCACCAGTCGGACGCGGAGCTGAAGCAGTTTTCCGAACGAACGCGCGGCTGGCCGATCGTCAGGCAAGCGTGGATGGTGTCGGGCGAGTCCGACTTCCTGCTGCATTGCGTGACGCCCGACCTCGGCACGTTCCAGAGCTTCGTCATCGAGAAACTGACGTCGACGCCCAATGTCGACACGGTGCGCACCGCGCTGACCATCCGGCAGATCAAGGACGAAGGCCTGGTGGATATAGGGTGAGGCCTAACGATAGATCTTCGCCAGCCGGCCGCCGAAGAAGCGGCGGATTGCTTTGCGCAGCGACATTGGCGAGCGCCTGTTCATCTCTTCCTCGTAGCCCTTGATCCACTTGCCCGACGGCAGCACCGGCCCCGGGATCGGCATTGGCTCGTCGCGGAAAAGCTTCGTCATCGTGGCGAGACGTGCGTGGAAGGTGTCCAGTTCCGGCCCCTCCAGCATCGGCTTGCGCACCACCACAGCGCTGTCGCGCCAGTGGCCTCCCTTGACCGCGGCCGCCAACCGGTCAGTCTCGAAATAGCTTTCGACCAGTTCCAGACCGGTCACGGTGGCGAGAGACGCCCATGAATCGGGATAGAAACGCCAGCAATCCAGAGGATAGCGGTGCACGGCGCCGCCGCCGGGCGCGACGATCAGCGCCACGCCACCGGGCGTCAGGACACGCGCGATCTCGGCGAATGTGATCCAGAAATACGGATTGTGCTCGAAGGTCTGGCCGGAAACGCAAATGTCAAAGGCGCCGGTCTCGATCTCGTTCCAGATGAACGGGTTGGCGGGAACGATGTCGACATTGTCGCCGGCCTCGAGATCGAGACCAACATAGGCGAAGCGCGGTTCCGGAAACAGCAGCCGGTAGGTGTCCTGCGTGTGGTAGGATTTGGAGCCGATTTCGAGGACGCGGACAGGTTCGCCGCCGGGCCGCGCCGCGGGAGCATACTCCC